>JGI996J12353_1000005_pt1 | contig 93456 bp, 87 predicted proteins | sample IntmicLarv5ML5BL_FD_12353 | JGI IMG/M metagenome (IMG submission 12353) | reverse complement strand
GAAACGGCTACATTTACTCTGTTTTTGACAGTTCCACCAATAGACGTAACGGACTGTGCCAATCGTCTGTTATCATCATATTCATTTTCGATGCTATTCCCCTTGGGAAGCTGTATTTTTTTCAATAATTTGCATTTGCCCGCATCCGTTTGTGTGTCATAAGAATAGCTTGTTGTTTGATTTTTCGCATCAACATAAGAGGTAAGCAAATAATCATTAATCACGGAATTGAAAGTATAGTCAAATTTGATGTTTCGTCCTAATGGATCGGAAATTTGCGAAATCAAGTTTGTCCCGCTTTTATAGGAAAAAGAGAGATTCCGGTTGCCATCAGATACGGAAGAAATGCGCGAAACATTATCGACTCCTAAAGTATAATTTAGGGTTAATGTATTTCCGTTTCTGTCTGATACAGAATATAGTTTTAATGTTCCATCGGCTAACTCTCCTGACAGTTTCCTAAATTTGTATTCTATTTGAGACTTCGTTTTAATCGTTACAATATTGTTTGCAATACTTGCTTCGTCATATACTCCTGCTGATTCGCATACAAAGTCTGAACCATTAGAGCTATATATATGTATTGTTCCTCCTCCCCAATGCACTGACATATAGTTGCCGACAATAGTTACAAAAGAGTGATATTCGTGACTCCAACCTGCACCAAGCGGTTTATAAGTATATATTTTATCTTTCCCGCTGTTATGCATTCCCCAGAAAATATCAGGAAGTTCGGCATTGTACGAATTATAAGTGTGTGAAAAACTAAGAGGAACAACACCATCAATTGCAAAACTGTTTTTTGTGTAGTGATTGAAATTACCCAATTCCATACTTAATCCATTAGATATATTGAAAAGGGTAACATTCAACGGCTCAAAATAATTTCCGGCAGAAGGATTGGGATCTGCAATGCCACCAGATTCTATTTGGGTCATAATGCGATAAAGCATTAGAAATGCCTCACCACGTAAACAATTGTCAAAAGGGCGGAAAGCGTTGATATCATCAACGATTCCCAATTGTCTTGCCTTATACAGATAACCAAACTTAAACGGATTATTGTTTTGCAAGTTTGTTATATCAGCATTGGAGTAACTGCTGCTATTGTTTTGCGGTTTAATATTAAACGTTTCCAACAATACTTTCAGCACGTCAATACGGGCAATATTACTTTCGGGTTCAAAATTTAACCTATTTCTATCGAAAGGAGAAATCCCATCATTGTATTCCAAATACAGGAGAGCCTTAGCTGCTTGATAATAAGAAGAATTTTGAGTTGTTTGAACACTTAAATCGTTGTATATGGAAGGATAATTATCTGTTGGTAAATTTGTGGGAATAGTTCTGTTTTTTAATAAATAAACACCTCGAAATGCCGCTTTTGCCAATTCTGATCGCAAAATTGTCATTCCTGCATCCATCCTTGTTCCATTGTTGGAGCCTTGTATTACATCTCGCCCAACTAAGAAACAACAAGCATCATAGAAAGCATTAGAAGACGGGAGATCGGGAAAAGAACAATTTCCGGAATTTCCTCCGGAAGAATTCCCGGAAACAGTTATCGTTACAGGATTTGAATATCCGCTAGACGCAACCTCTACATCTGAACTTGTTCCGCTTGTGCGATAATACAGAGTCAATGCTTTTGTTCCGGCAGAAGCAAATGTATAATTCCCATTCAACGTAATATTATTCGCTCCATTAATACTCTGATTTGTCCATGAGTATATTGTAGAATTTCCCTCTTTCAGATAAAAATTTCCGGTCCATGTTTCGGATGAACTATTTACAATTCTTACATTGAAGGCGGATGAATTTCCAACGGTTATGTTCGAAGGGAAATTGATAGCACTATATAAGCGGATAATATCGCCCGCAAGAGTTTTGAATGTCATAGAGCCGGTAGTTGCATCTCCTCCTGTATTTGAAGCATATAACCTATAATAGTAAGTAATATTTGGGAATAATCCTGTAATTGTTTCCGAAACAGAAACGTTGCTTGCTCCCGAGCCAACAAGTTTCGGCGAAACCGGAATAGTTGTACTAGCCGAAAAATTAGCATTTCTGGAATATTCAAACAAATAGTAAGTCGTAGTTCCTTTGGGATTAACTTGCCCATTTAATCTGGCACTTGTTGAGTTAACATTGGAGGCAGATAGAATTGTTGCAGCAGGAGCAACAGCCGGATCATCTGTTTTGAAGGATCTGACATCTCCGTAAGTTGTGCCTCCATTACTTGTTGCTGCCAGTCGATAATAATAGGTTGTATTTGCAGTTAATCCGCCAATAGATGTGCTAATATCAATGTTGGATGTTCCTGTTCTTTGGGTAGATGTTGAAGATACATAGTTCAAAGAAGACCTATTTGTTCCATATTGGAAATTGGTAGTCGTTGCAGAGCCATTGGGATTATATGTTCCAGATAAAGTTGCAGTTGTGGTACCTGCAATAGCACTTCCTGTTGTTGCTTTTGGAGGATCTACAGTAACTACAGATCTTACAGAGACAATATTGCTGTAATATTGATCTGTTATCCCGACAACCACAGCTGAATAGTATATATAACCGCTGGTATGGTTCATTGTTAATGTCCTGGTTAAAGATGTAGATCCACCTGGAGAACTGCTTACTAATGTTGATGTTCCACATACAATTTCTCCGGCACCGTTATGGCTTGATGATCTGATATAAACCGTTGATCCTGAAGAAAAAGAAGAACCATCACATTTTCTTATCTCAAAAGTTACATTATTTCCACTAATTGAACTCACTCTCATTTTGATAGTGTTTCCCAAAAATGTATAAGAACATCCTGAGCCTCTGATACTTCCCGAAGGACAACTAATACTAGACATGCTTGTTCCGGCAGCAGGATTTGCGGTATAGGTGTAGCTTTGTGCCCAACAACCTACAATACTCAACCACATCAAACTGATTAACAAAAGATATTTCTTTTTCATATGTAAATATATTTAATAAATTTATCTCAACAACGAGGTGTTTAATTTTTTATGCATAAAAAGTGTAGCTCAAACAAAACAAAAGCAAGCGCACATCATAAGACAAATGCGATGTTATTCCGTTGGCACTAATCCTTTGTTTCCCATTATTACAGGATATTGAGCAAATAGAGGCAAAAATAATGTAACACAAAAAATAAATAAAATACTTCTTTTCATTATAAAATTAGTTTAATCAGATCCTACTCTTACGGCTTCGTAGGGCTTGCCATTGGTTATTTGCATTCACATTCTATTTGGCAATGGCAATTCTGTTATTTTCTATACGATCATTTGTGACTGGAATAGCTACATAATCGTTCAAAGATGTTAAATATAAGAATTGACGAAATTACTTAAACGACAAAATCCATTGGACTGAAATAAATTCAATCCAATGGATTTTATACTTTTATTTGAAGAAATACAGGAAAAAAGAGTGTCTCTTTTTTGTATAACTAATTGATTTTCATTATCTCGCGCGCGTGCGAGAAGGCGGGGCTGTCTCTCTCTCTCTCTCTAAGAGAAAATTTGAAGATTCCAAATACAGATTGTTAAAAAATTTCATTATTTTCATTTTTTGCAAATTTATAGAAAAAATTTGACAAAAAATGTTTATAACTAAAAAAAATAGCGGATAATGAAATTTATAACCAACTGTAACTATTCAGACTAGCGAAATTAATTAGCTTCCATTAGGAAGCATTGTTTAGTAACCGGCAAGCTCGCTTGCTGGAGAAAACCTCTTGCTATCCTCCTCTTGCTTTCATAGGAAAGCGAACCGTTTCTGTGACAAAAGAGCTTCCTATGAAAGCAAGAGGTCGAACATCATTTGTCTACCAGCAAGCCGGTTTGCAGTTACTAAGCGAAATTTCCTAACGGAAATAAAAAAGCGTTGGATGATGATATTGTTCGATTGTGAGTTGATGTGGTTAGCGAGATAGCCAGCCTTTAATGCGATACCAAGTCACACATTCCTCCATTCCCTGCTTCAAATCATACTCAGCAGTAAAATCCAAGTCCTTTTTTAGAGGAAGAATATCGCAACTCCAATCGCGTTGCTTCATAATTTCATACTTATCCCGATTAAGAGTCGATGTTTTTTTCGTGATTTTAGAAATCTCTTCCGCGATAATTGATAGCGTTTTTAGAATAAAAAGAGGCACTCGCAATTTAACAACGAACTTTTTTCCTAAAGCCTTTTTCGCTATTTGCGTGTACTCTTCATCCGAATAAACATTTCCGTCCGCAACAAAATAACTTCTGTTTTTAATCGGACTTTCCAATGCGAGAAATGCTGCTTTTACCAAATCCTTTACATAGATAAACGTTAGCTTTTGCGGCTCCCAACCGGCAGCCACATCCAATCCGGATTGAATGGTTTTGAGTAGAATGTAATAGTCTTTTTCGCGAGGGCCGTAAACGCCTGTCGGACAAAGAATAATATATGGGAAGTCGGTTTGCGATTCCAAGAATTGTTCTGCTTTTAATTTACTTCGTCCGTAAGCTGTGTTGGCTTTCGGATGATGCGCACTTAAACTGCTCATCAAGATAAATTTTTCGGGAACTTGTCCGGTTTCTTGCAAAGCCTCAATCAAATGCTGCGTATAAATGTAATTGATTGTATCAAATTGAGAAGAACTCAAACATTTAGTTGCTCCGGCATTGTGGATTACATAATCCCATTTTCCGTGCAAAGCTACATGATTTTCGATTTGCGCTTTCAAATTTTCTTTATTTGAAAAATCGAGGTCAATGAATTGAATACGAGAATCTTGTAAGTATTCTTTGCTGCTGCTGGCACGAACGCCCGCCCAAGTTTGCCAAGCTTTTTGAATGGCTTCTTCCACTAAAAAGCTGCCAATGAATCCGCTTGCTCCTGTGATAAGAATCTTTTTCATCGTTTGTCTTGAAAAAAACGTTTCATTAAATCGGCGGCTTCTTCAGCCATAATTCCCGTTGTAACTTCTGTTTTCGGATGCAATGCAGATGGGGCTATTTTCAGATAACCTCGTTTTTCATCTTTTGCACCGTAAACAACGCGCGATATTTGTGACCAACCCAAAGCACCAGCGCACATTGGACAAGGTTCAACCGTTACATAAAGCGTGCAATCAATCAGATATTTTCCACCTAAAACAGAAGCGGCGGCTGTAATCGCTTGCATTTCGGCATGAGCCGTCACATCATTTAATGCTTCCGTCAGATTGTGAGCGCGAGCAATAATTCGATTGTTACAAACGATAACTGCACCGATAGGAATTTCTTTTCTTTCAAAAGCTTTTTGAGCTTCCAAAAGTGCTTGTTTCATGTAATAATTATCGTTCAGAATTTCAGACATAGATGAAAAGTAAGACCTCTCCCCCCGCCCTCCCCACAAGGGGAGGGGGCTAGGGAAGCGAAACTTTGTATAGAAGTGTTTTTTGCCAAAATTGAAAATATCACCTTTCTTAGCTCCCTCTCCTTGTGGAGAGGGCGGGGGGAGAGGTGTTAATCTTTATAAATCTTGATAATACGTATATCCGAAATTGGAAAATCGCTTGCTCCTGTTGGTAAAGCGGCAATTTTATCTACCACATCCAATCCTTCAACGACTTCACCGAAAACAGTGTATTCATTGTCTAAGAAAGGAGTTCCTCCTACTGTGTTGTAAATTGTTTTTTCTTCCGGAGAGTAAAATCGACCGAAACGTTCTTCTATTTGGGAAAGGCTTTCTTCAGCGTATGTTTTTCCGTGCACAATATAAAATTGAGTGGGAGAGGAACGCTTTTCAGGATTGACATGGTCGCCCGTGCGCGCAGCGGCAATTGCTCCTTTTTTATGAATATTGGTTCGAACAAATTCTGCCGGAATGGTTTCTCCTTCAACATAATCAGCATTATTGTTTTTTGTTCTTAAATCTCCCGTTTGAATCATAAATTCTTCAATAATACGGTGAAACAGAACGCTATCATAAGCTTGTTCTTCTACAAGTTTTTCAAAATTGGCTTTATGCAAAGGGGTATCTTCGTATAATTTGATTTTGATATTTCCTAAACTCGTTTCAATAGTGTACACTTGATTTTTAGATTGACAAGTAATAGTCATAAGCGAAATAAATAATAAAATAAAATATTTTTTTGTATTCATAAGTAATCATTTTATCTCCTCATTTCATGCTCGCTGAAAAGAGTAGGATAATCGTGTTCAATCATAACTTTCATTATTTGAGAAAGTAATGTTTTTCGCATCCAATGAGAGCGGTTATGTATTTTATATTTAGTCAAATAATTGTTAATCGCTTTATATTCTTCGTCATTGAGCATAAAACTGACCCGTTTATTGCGAGGTAAACTAGGAGTTGCAGAATTATGTTTATTTTTTTTCTTCATTCTGCATGCAAAAATAACTTCTTCTGCTTGAAATAAAAAGAAAAACTCTATATATTTGTCGGAAATATTTTAACCATGGCTGAACATAATGATTTAGGAAGAAGCGGCGAAAATGCTGCAATTGAGTATTTAAGAAAAAAAGAGTACCTAATTCGCCATATAAATTGGCATTATGGACATTTAGAATTGGATATTGTTGCCCAAACAAAAGATGAATTAGTTGTTGTGGAAGTTAAAACCCGCAGCCAAAAAAATTGGGAAATGCCGGAAGAATCGGTCAATTACACGAAAATCAAAAGGATAGTTGCTGCCACAGACCATTACATCAAGCATTTTGATGTTGATTTGTCGGTTCGCTTCGATATTATATCCGTTGTGGGAGTTTATCCGAATTTTGTAATCGAGCATATTGAAGATGCTTTTTATCCTCCAGTAAATACTTATTCCAGAAGGTAAATTATAAGTCGCGCTGCGTTGGAAACTCAAGTGCAGCACAACTTGATAATCTCTTGCTAGATTGGAGATTGATTTCACTTCGATTACATTGAATATTTTTACATGTTTTGCTTTGCTTTCTAAAAAGATTTATATTTGTATTGCAAAGTCAAAATAAATAGTATCAAAAAATAGACATTATTTGATTTAATATATTAGAAAAAGCGTTAGCTTTTATTCTTGCTTTTCGAAACTTAGACAATTTCAAATGCATCAAGAGTAAGTGCCGATGCTCACGCGTAACGGCGTGGGCTTACTTATTTGATGCAAAGGTAGTCTAAGACCTCGAAAGCGAATAAAGTTAAAGTCCCACGCTTTTCCATTTTTAAATTATCGCTTGATTGGGACTTAAAGTACACAATATTCGAAGGATGAAAACAACAATAAAGAAGGTCTCAAATCCCAAAGAGACAATTATTTATACTTTTATCGGGAACAGTTGTGATTTAGACAATATAAGTTCTCTATTGGATAATTGGCGACTTTGTTTAACAGCAATGAAAAATTTTAAAGTAAAGAAAGCTTTTATCGCAACAGTTGGAGAAATTAAAGGATTGGAAGAAATAACAAAAATCCCAACCGGAAGAGTGTGGAGCATCGAATTAGGTGTGATTGTAAATTGCGGTTATGTCATGACTCTGCAAGAAGGAGGATACGTGAAATTATTTGTTTCCAATTGGAAAGAGAAAAAAACATGGTTCGGACACAAAAAAACGTATTGCACAATCAAATATCAATATCCATTTAATCCGCAGGAGTAAGCCTCAAAATCGATTCCGGCCCCATGTTGAACAACAAATCAATGATGCTCAAATTGGGTTGAAATCCATATTTCGTTTCAAATACCTGATAATACGACTTGAAATTTTTAATGTATGATTCTTTCTTCGGATGAATGAGTTCTCGCAAATTCAAATCCGGAGATTCTATTTCCTTAACAAATTCTGAAGAATACGAAATAAGCGGAGAAATATCTATTAAAGAACAAATTAAGGCTCTTAATTCTTCGTTGAAATCAAACAAAAAAGTATATTTCTTCTCATAAAAAGGGCGAAAATCTTCCTCGTAATATTCAAAAAAAGGAGTCGAATTATAAGCGGAAACAATCGCATTCCAATGCAAATGACGCCAATTTCCATGCTCTGCAATCTGAATATCTTTAGTCAAACATTTGAGAGAATCCGGTCGAACAATCGGAATACTTAGAGTTTGCAAACCATTTGCAGAAGCAATTACGCAACGATTGCGATAGGTTTGTTTAACATAATTATCCTGTTTTTCAATCGTTATATGCGCTGCATTTGCTAACTGAATGTAATATTCAACCGGCGCTAAATAAGCTGTGGATAAGAATACGTCCACTTATCAATAATTATTTGGTTTATTTTGCACTTACATTTGTAAAAAGACGATTCCAACGAATACGACCATCTAACCAGCCACGGTCTTTATCGATTGACAACCAAACCAATATCGGTTTTCCGACAATATGGTCTTCCGGCACAAATCCCCAATAACGCGAATCCGATGAATTATGACGGTTATCGCCCATCATAAAATAGTAATCGAATTGGAAAGTATAGCTATTTGTCGGAACTCCGTTAATAAAGAATTTTGCTCCATCTTGACGAAGTGTGTTTCCTTCGTAATTGACGATGCAACGTTTGTATAAGGCAATATTTTTTTCGTTCAAAACAATTGTTTCTCCTTTTTTCGGAATCCAAACCGGACCAAAATTGTCTCTTGTCCAGCCGAGATTGTATTCATAAGGATAAGTTCCTCCTCCAAACGCATCTTGCTCAATATGAATAGATTTTACCCAACCACTTTTACCCAAGAAATCAGCCGCTTCCTTAGTTAACGGAAGTTTATAAACCGGATTGAAATTCCCGGTTTCATTTCGCTGTATACCAATAAAATGGAACAAATCCTCTATATCTGAATTTCCTGCATTTGTGTTAAATAAATTCCTATCGTCTTTACTTACATCTAATCTTCTGAATTGCTTTTCAGTTAAACGATTTCCATTTGTTTCTACAAAATAATTAAGTTGTGCTTTTTTAGGAGCCGGCAACAAATCACTATTGATATAAACTTGATTTTCTATAATTTGCAGCGAATCGCCCGGCATTCCAATGCATCGTTTTACGTAATTTTCTCTTCGGTCAACCGGTCTGTAAAGAATCTCGCCAAAGTTTTTTTGGTCTGAGTTTACTCGTGCCCAACCATATTCCTCCACTAAATCGTAATAATCCCTGTGTTGAAGATTAAATGCAACGGTATCGCCTGCCGGAAAATTAAAGACAACAATGTCGTTTCTTTTTACATCTCCCAAGCCTTTTAATCGTTTGTAATCCCAATAAGGCCAATTGGAATACGATTGGGAGTTTGTTATGGGCAATGTATGATGAGTTAATGGAAATGCCAAAGGTGTATTTGGAACTCTCGGTCCGTAACTTACTTTGCTGACAAACAAGTAGTCTCCCACCAACAATGTTTTTTCTAAAGAAGGGGACGGTATTTTGTAATTTTGAAAAATAAAGATATTAATAATATAAACCGCGATTAAGGCAAAGAGAATCGCATCCGCCCATTCTGCCACTTTTCTTATTTGTGGATTTTTGGAATGTTTCCAGCCGTCCCATGGGATTATTTTAGAAATATAAATATCGAAGATTAATAAAATACCTATCAACAACCAATAATTGCTATTCCAAATAACAAACAACAAATAGAGCAATGTAACAATCGCAAATTTTATCCATTGCGATTTCGTTGCAGTGTCTATTTTCTGTTTTATGGTTGGTTTTGTAATTTCTTTAGATGTGTTATTCATGATTGTGTTATTTGTTAAAATCTAACATCTCATTCATTGTTAGAAAGCCTTTTTTTCCTTTTACAAATTCCGCTGCTAAAACAGCTCCGAGAGCAAATCCTTTGCGACTTTTGGCATCATGTTTAATGCTGATTATATCTGCTTCCGATTCATAGATGATTTCATGAATGCCGGGAACTTCGCCTTCTCTTTTTGAATGGATTAATAAATCATCTGCATTTCCGGTTTCTGCTTCTTTCCATTGTTTTTTCCTGTCAATGTTTTCCAATACGCCTTCTGCCAATGTTATGCCTGTTCCACTTGGAGAATCCAATTTGTGAATGTGATGAATTTCTTCCATGCAAACATCGTATGCAGGAAAGTTATTCATGATTTTTGCCAAATATTTATTGACGGCAAAAAAGATATTTACGCCGATACTGTAATTGGATGCATAAAAAAAGGTTTGTTCATCCTTTTCGCAAGCTTGTTTTACTTCATCCATGTGTTTTAACCAGCCCGTTGTTCCTGCAACGACCGGAATGTTTCTTTCAAAACATTTTTGATAATTGGCAAAAGCCGTTTCCGGACGAGTAAATTCTATTACTACTTCTGCGGAAAGAAATTGAGGCGAATCAAAATCAGCCTGATTATCTATATCAATAATGGCTACGATTTCGTTACCTCTATCCAATGCTATTTTTTCTATTTCCCGGCCCATTTTCCCGTAGCCGATTAATGCTATTTTCATATTTTGTTTTCTTTTATTAACGCACAAAGATATAAATAAATTAAGAGTTAAGAATTAAGAATTAAAAATTAAGGTGGTATTAAATCTTAAATAATATGAATATAATGGAACGCGGATGAAACGGATTGGGCGGATGAGCGCGGATTTATATTTTATTATCTGCGATAATCCGCTTAATCCGTTTCATCCTTAACTTAACCTTGCTGGCGCGGATTTGTAATCCGTGCCAAATAATAAATAAGGGCACGGATTACAAATCCGCGCCAGCAAGGTTAAATTAATCAAATTCAAAATATTGTTTTGCGTTGTAATAAGATACATTTTCCACTAATTGTCCCAAAAATGGCAACTCCGAAGAAGGAAGCAAACCTTGCTCTACATCATTTCCAATCAAATTACATAATATTCGTCTAAAATATTCATGTCGAGGATAAGAGACGAAGCTCCGAGAATCAGTTAGCATTCCGACAAAACGGCTCAATAATCCTAAGACAGATAACGAATTTATTTGGTCTTCCATTCCTGATTTTTGGTCCAAAAACCACCAACCTGAACCGAATTGAATTTTTCCGGCAACCGGTCCTTCTTGGAAATTTCCAATCATCGTTGCAATCATCGCATTGTCGCGGGGATTTAGGTTGTAAAGAATGGTTTTTGACAACTTTTCATTCTCAGCTAATTTATTCAAGAATTTAGATAATGATTTAGCTGTATTTGGGTCAGCAATAGAATCAAAGCCGGTATCTGCGCCGACTTGTTTGAACATTCGCGTATTATTATTTCGGATTACTCCATAATGAAATTGTTGTGCCCAACCTTTCTCATAATCCATTTTTCCTCCTTCAAAAAGAATGGCTGATTTGTATTTGTCGATTTCTTCTTGTGTTAATTCTTGTCCTCCAAAGACTTTTTTAAATATCTTTTCGATTTCCAAGTCGCTGTAATCTTCAGCATAAAATTTTTCAAATCCGTGGTCCGAAAGTTTACAGCCAGCAGCAGCAAAATAATCATGACGAACGCGCAATGCTTGTAATAAATCGGCAAAAGTTGCAATTGAGACATTCGAAACTTCTGCTAATTTTTCGATGTATGTTCTAAAATCTTTCGGATTTTCAACGGCCATAGCCTTATCCGGACGCCAAGTCGGAAGCACTTTAGTCGAAAATTGTTCTTTTTGCAAAGCTAAATGATATTCCAATGAATCAATCGGGTCATCTGTTGTGCAAACCGCTTCTACATTATATTTTTTCATCAAGCCGCGCGCGCTCAATTCGGGAGTTCTAAGCAAAGCTGTCGCTTGCTCATAAATCTCTTTTGCTGTTTCGGGTTTAAGCAATTTATCTATGCCAAAAGCAGTTTTTAATTCCAAATGTGTCCAATGATATAACGGATTTCTCATTGTGTAAGGAACTGTTTCCGCCCATTTTTCAAATTTTTCCCAATCGGAAGTTTCTTTTCCTGTGATGAAACGCTCTGCAATACCATTGGTGCGCATTGCTCGCCATTTGTAATGGTCGCCTTCCAACCAAATTTGTCCCAAATTATCAAATTGTCTGTCTTCTGCAACTTCTTTCGGGTTCAAATGACAGTGATAATCTATAATCGGCTGTTTCTTGGCGTGTTCGTGAAAAAGGAACTGCGCTGTTTCCGTCTGCAAGACGAAATTATCATCCATAAATGCTTTCATAATCAGTATATTTACGTTAAACGCAAATATACTGATTAATTATAAATTATGAATTATAAATTATGAATTTTCGCGATGCATCGCTGCTTATTGTTGTGTTTTTGCATTAATGGTATCTCTGGTAGGCAGTGACGAGTGACAAAGTGACGAGTGACAGACAAATGAGGCTTGGTGACTTGTCACTCGTCACTCGTCACTTTGTCACTTGTCACTTTAATCCGTCTATTCATAATTTATAATTCATAATTCATAATTTTTTCCTAACTTTGCATTCTTTTTGAGTTATAAATCTTGAATACACATAATGGCATTTAGATTCTTAAGTTTGGCGAGTGGGAGCAGTGGAAATTGTTATTATCTGGGAACAGATGATTTCGGAATTCTACTGGATGCTGGAATCAGTCTGCGAACCATACGGAAAATTCTGAAAGAAAATCAGATTGGATTGGAGCAAATTATGGCTGTATTTATCACGCACGACCATGCTGACCATATCAAATCGGTTGGAGGATTAGGCGAAAAATATGGTATTCCTATTTATGCAACTGAAGCGGTTCATGCCGGAATTGACGGAAGTCGTTACGTGGATGAAAAACTGTACACGTCTCGCCGAATCATCGAAAAAGATAATGCTATTCAAATCAAAGATTTTAAGATAACCGCTTTTGATGTTCCTCATGATGCAAGCGATTGCGTGGGTTATTTGGTTCAATATAAACATCATAAATGTGTGTTAGCTACTGACGTTGGTCGGATTGATGAAACGGTCGGACAATATATTCGCATTGCAAATCATCTAATTATAGAATCCAATTACGATGAGGAAATGATGCTGAGAGGAAATTATCCCGCTTTTTTGAAAGAACGGATTATGAATGGAACCGGTCATTTATGCAATTCCGAAACGGCAGAGTTTCTCGCGGCTAATTTTGATTTGCATTTGAGAAACATTTGGCTTTGCCATTTGAGTAAAGAAAATAATCATCCTGAACTGGCTTGCAAAACGGTCGAAATGGCGTTGGGACAATACGGTATTCGTGTCGGCGCTGATGTCAATTTGATGGCTCTAAAAAGGACTATACCTTCTGACGTTTATATTCTGGAATGACAGATATTAAAATGATTGTGTCTCATTTCCAGCAGCCCCAATTTCCAATTTAATTTCCAATTTCCAGTGAGCAAGCTCACTGGCTACTAAGCGAAGTTTCCTGACGGAAACTTTTTGTGACTAAATGCCAATAAGCCTATTATTACCAACAACGCGTTGACTATCAATAGTTCATATCCGAATTGATAACTTATTGTTGCCTTTAATGTTTCGTTAATGGCAAAACACAAAATGGGAGAAATAACACAAATGTAAGGAACCATTTTATCTCTCGTTTGCCGTTTAAATAATATTCCAAAGGCAAATAATCCGAGTAAAGGACCATAAGTATAAGACGCAATCATATAAATAGCGTCTATGACGCTGGTATTGTTGATTGCTTTGAATAATAACATTATGACAATAAATGCCATTGAAATTCCCCAATGAACGCTTAGGCGAACTTTTTTTGCTTTTTGTTCTTTGTATTTGGAAATATTCAAGACATCCACGCAAACGGAGGTTGTTAATCCGGTTAATGCCGAATCGGCGCTGGCAAACGTGACTGCGATAATTCCAATTATGAAAAAGATAATAGCCGGTACACCAAATGAGCCGCTTGTTATTAAGCTGGGTAAAATATCATCGCCCAAAGTGGGTAATGTTATGTTGTGAATGGTTGCGTAATGAAGTAATAAAATTCCCAAGCTCAGAAAAAGAAAATTTATCGGAATGAAAAATAAACTGTAAGTACAAACATTTTTTTGCGCTTCTTTGAGATTTTTACAAGAAAGATTTTTTTGCATCATTTCCTGGTCAATTCCGGTCATTGCGATTGTAACAAAACAACCGCTAATGAACTGTTTGAAAAAGTTTTGACGAGAATGCCAATCATCAAAAACAAAAATTCGGAAATGGGAACTTTCTGTTACTGTACTCACGATTCCTGAAAAATCTAAATGCAAACCTTTGGCTACCTGCCAAATAATGATGATTAAAGCGGCTAACAGAAAAAAAGTTTGTAATACGTCTGTCCACACAATTGCCCGGACTCCGCTTTTATGAGTGTACAGCCAAATCATCAACAGAAAACCTGCGGCTGTTAAGGTAAAAGGGACATTCCAGGCATCAAAGATGTAAGTTTGAAGAATCAAAACGGCTACATATAAACGGGCGGCTGCGCCAATTGTGCGGGATAAAAGGAAAAATCCGGCTCCGGTTTTGTAGGCTCGCTTTCCGATTCTATTTTCCAAATAAGTGTAAATGCTGGTTACATTCATCCTGTAATATAATGGCAATAAGACAAAAGCGATTACCGCATAACCTAACAAGAATCCCAATGCCATTTGCATATAAGTCATGTCAAAATTTCGTACCATTCCGGGAACAGAGACAAAAGTGACTCCCGATAAAGACGAGCCTAACATTCCAAAGGCGACAATGTACCAAGGTGATTTGCGGTTTCCTAAGAAAAAGGCGTCGTTTTCAGAATGTTTTTTGCCAATAAGATAAGAAATTAAAAGGAGAGTTCCGAAATAGGCTAAAATTACCAAAAGGATAAGTGTTCCGTTCATTTTGTGAGTAGTTTATAGGTGTCTTTTTGTGACCAAATTTGTCTTTGTGTTGAATCTTTTCTCGAAAGATTGTTCAATTGTTCATCGATAAAGCAAGCTTTTACATTATCGTTGAGTTGTAAATTTAAAATAGATATAATCGTCTGTTTGATGCGTTTATCCAAAACAGGGAAAGCGGTTTCGATGCGCCGATACAAATTTCTTTTCATCCAATCGGCGGAAGTCAAATATAAATCTTCTTTTCCGTTATTGTAAAAATACCAAATTCGGGAATGTTCCAAAAACATATCGACAATCCGAATGATTCGAATGTTTTTGCTATATGTTTGATTCGGAACAAGGCAACAAATACCTCTGATAATCAAATCAATTTGCACGCCGGCTTCACTTGCTTTATACAATTCCTCAATCATCAAAGGGTCTTGCAAAGCATTCATTTTTAAAATGATATACGCTTGTTTGCCTTGTTTTGCCCAATTGATTTCCCGCTGAATCATTTCCTTCAAAACAGGAAGCATATTGAATTGAGCAACCAAAAGATTTTGAAAGTGAACTTCTCGATTTTGACTTTCCAATACATCAAATAGTTGAATGAGTTCTTTGGTGATTTTTTTATTGGAAGTCAGAATGGCCATATCGGAATACAATCGCGCTGTTTTTTCATTGAAATTACCGGTGCTCAAATAAGCGTAGGATTTTTTCACTCCCCGAAAATTCGCTTTTTGAGTGACCAGCGCAACTTTTGCATGCACTTTCAAACCGGGAAGGCTGTAAACAATCCGAATGCCGGATTGCTTCATTATTTCTGCCGTATATAAATTATTTTCTTCGTCAAAACGCGCTTTTAATTCGACAAATACCGTAACTTTTTTGCCTTTTTTTGCCGCATTAATCAAGTTGTTTATTACTTCCGAATCCGGTGCGACCCGATATTGAGTGACTTTTATTTCCTCTACTTTCGGATTGGCGGCGGCATCCATTAAAAAATGAATGAAATAGTCAAAGGAATGATACGGGTAATGCAAAAATATATCTTTTTCCCTAATCTTGGGAAGTATGGATTTGGCTTGGTCCAATTCGGCAATCCGCAAAGGAATTACCGGCGACGAATTCAATTCCGCACCAACCGGATTGGGCAATTTGATTAAATCTTCCATATTCAAATGAACATTATCCGGAATCAAGTCTTCTTTTTGCAGATGAAAGGTTTCACAAATGTATTTCAAACAATCTTCCGGCATCCGGCGGTCGTAGACAAAACGGCTTAAATCGCCTATTTTTCTTTTCTTTACTTTCTTTTTTAGGGTTTCAATCAAGCTGTTTGTATTTAAAACCGCATCCATATAAATATCCGCATCTCGGGAGATTTTTATATTGTAACTTCCTTCAATCCAATAGCCTATAAATATTTCCGAAAGATTGGCAGCAATAACATCTTCAACAAACATGAAATAGTGTTTGCCGTCCAACTGTGGTAATTCGATGAAACGGGGAACTTTTGAGTAGGGAATTTTGATTATTGCGTAGGCTTTTTGATTGGTCTCTTTCTTTTTCAAATCGACTACTTGATACAGTCGATTGTCTCGGATGAAGAAATTCACTTCCTCTTTGAACAGCATTACGGGTTCAAGAAACGGAAAAATTTCTTCCCGAAAATAATTCTTAACAAATTCTTTGTGTTCTTCCTTGATTTGCTGATTCAGTCCAAGAATAATATTTTGCTTTTCTAATTCCGGCAATATTTTTGTTCGGAAAATACGCGAAAATTCTTGTTGTTGGCGCGTGACTTCCGCTTTGATTTTTCCCAATATTTCTTCCGCTTCGGTCGAATTTTCTTCGGAGTGAATCTTTTTCATAATCACGCTGCGGTGCTCGGCGACTCGAATTTTGTAAAATTCTTCCAAATTGGAAGCGTGAATGGAAAGAAATTTAATTCGTTCGTAAATAGGCAAAGAAGAATCTTCGGATTCCAATAAAACCCGATAGTTGAAGGATAGCCAACTAACGTCTCTATTAAAATAAGAATGTGCTTTTTCCATATTTACTTGCGTTCTTGGGCTGTAAATATAGTGTTTTTGTGGCAAACGGCAAGCAAAAAAAGCTTGCCGTTTGGCATGGAGGGTTATTTCACAATTATTTTCTGACTTTCATTATTCACTCGCACAATATAAATACCCTTTTCTAAATTTATTTGGCTGTTTCCGTTGATAAGAGATTCCGAGACTTTCTGTCCTGAAAGATTGAATACAGACACAAGTGTTGGTTCTTTTGTTTCTATAGATATGCCATTAGAAAGGGATTGGATAATAATGTTATCGTTATTGATAGGATTGATTGATGTGAAATCTGTTTCAATGATATTCTCAAAGCCCCAAGCAAACCAGTAGGCAGAATAGGAACCTTTTGGGACATATAATTTGACTGTTTTTGTATCTACCCTATAAAAACAATCAGGACCTAAACTTGGTGGAATTGGATTTCTACTGTATATTTCTGTTAAGCTCGTACAACCACTAAAAGCAACACCTTCAATAGTTGTGACACTATTCGGAATTGTAATACTTGTTAAACTTGTACAGATACCAAAAGCACCATTTCCAATAGTTGTAACACTATTCGGAATTGTGATACTTGTTAAGCTCGTACAATAACTAAAAGCAGCCTGTTCAATACTTGTCACACTATTCGGAATTGTAATACTTGTTAAGTTCGTAGCCCAAAAAGCAAAACGTCCAATAGTGTTGTTAGTGGTACGATAAGAACGTTGATAATATTGTCCTCCATCAACAATCCTGGCTCCTGTTAAATTAAGTACTGCCAGTTTTCCATCAGTCCTCCGTGATTGATAATTAATCCCTGCCATTTCTCGAATAAATCGTATGTCTGTGCCATTCAAATTACCCGTAAGAGTTAAATCAGTAATTTGATACTTCCTATTTTCCGCAATAAGCGCTGACAGCGTTCCCGCAGTTGCTACATGTAGTGTAACCGGCGGAATCTCTTGTGCCCATAAGTTGAATTGTAACAATAAACCTGTTATTAGTAATATTGTTTTTGAAAAGCCTTTTGTTATCATAATATTATTTGTGTTTAATTGTTTTTATAATCAAGTAATTTTAATATAATTTGTTTTCAGGGAAATAAATCCATGAAATAGCTCAAAATTTGTTTCCACGGAAAAGGCTTAATCTTTTCAGAAAGTGACCACAAAACATTAATAGTACAAATCCATTTCATAAAAGATTCCTTGGAAGAGGTTGCTGTTTTTTGTTCCCTTCTCTGCTCTTTTCTTAACATTTCCTTGAGCATTTGTATTTCTTCGGGTGTTAAAGTATCTTCTTTGTGTGCTTCCATAATTAACTATTTATTTGTTGGCGAATATCTTCAGGTAAAAAATCAGTATAATGGAAATTCTTGAGCCCGTTAAATATCCATTTGCGATTATCAGGACAACTATCAATCAGAAGTCCAAACAGTTCTTCAAGATTGTATTTAGCTTTTGCCGAATAAGAGCAAATTTTGATTTTATTTTTCACAATAGATTCAATTTTATCTTTTCTGTCTCGTTCTACTTTTAGTATATTATCTTTTTGTTTGAGTGTGGGTAAGTTAATTTTGTTATTCCATTCTGCCGGCTCAATAAGTTCCACTTGGTTAATTGCAAAAACCATTTTAGGGTAAAAATCTGAAAGTTGTTTAAGGTATTGTTGGTCTAATGCTATGGCACGATTTCTTCCAGTCATTATCCAAAGTATTACATCGCATTGTCCCAAATTCTCTTTGTATTTTTGCATGTAGCAAGAATCAAGGCTAATATCTTCTCCTAACCCGGGGGCATCAATAACACGCAATTTTGTTTCGCTTCCATCATTGATTTTTAGATTTAATGGAATAACCTGAAATTCCTTTGTGCATGCAATTGTATCACTTATCGGCAAATCTGTTTTAAATAAAGTGTTAATTGTTGTCGATTTTCCGACACCAGATACACCAACTAATCCAATTGTCGGTGGCTTCTCTGTCAATTCTTTTAAAATCTCCCTTTTTAAAAGAGATTTTTCTTCTGAAGTAAATGGAAATTTCATACTTAAAAATATTTTCGCCTCCCTGTCCCCCTTCGTTTGGCAGTTAATAATTTTTAAAATAAAAAAGCGTGGGAACTGTTTAATGTCTTATTTGATTTAGAGGTATCCCCATACCCACTGTACAAATATGAACAACAGTCCCACGCCATTTTATGATAAAACAATCCATAAGGATGAAATATACACAAAAGACGTGAGCGCTCTCTGTTGTATCACCTTGTACAGCTTTGAAAATTGGGGATTTTCTAAATCAAAGTAATATCTTAAAACGCTTACGTAATCAAAAGTCCTTCTTTGCTCTTATCGCTATAAGACTCAAAGAATTGCTACAAATTTACGAAAAGTGCTGTTAGGAACAAGTGTTTTAGTCAAAAAAGATAATTCTGACTTTTTCGGAAAAGAATACAGTATCAATTAAAAAATGTAGGTTGTTGAATTTCAATATCAGGTCGAAGACCAAAATAATTAAGTTGTTTTTGGTTAGACTGTTGCTTTATTCTGTTAATATTTTCGGTATCCTGATATTTGTCGGGCTTAAAATCAGGTAGTTGGTTTTCTTTCCACTGCCTTCCTGCATTAATATTTTTTTTGATACCAAATCCTGCAAGTCCCTTAACGCCGTGACAGTGGAGCATTTGGCAAGGTTAGCATAAGTGGAAGTTCGCAAAACCCCTGTGCCCTTATCGTAATTATCGTATAAATAATTGAGTACTAATCGCTGTCTGTCGTTGATTGAAGTAAACTTATGTTTATCCCAAAAACGTGACTTATCAAGAATGATTTCAAGGTTCTTTTCGCTGGAAAGCAAAGCACGCTCAAAACAGCCTAAAAACCATTCCAAATATTCGGTAATTTCACTTGTGCCCTTTTGTGTTTTTTCGATAATTTCATTGTAGCGTTTATGTTCTTTGAAAATCTGATTCGACATACTGTAAAACCGTATTTTACTGCCATCACTGCGAGCGAGAAGCATATCCATAATGGCTCGGGCAAGTCGTCCGTTGCCATCGTCAAATGGGTGGATTGTAACAAACCAAAGATGCGAAATGGCGGATTTTAACACTAAATCCAACTGACTTTCGTTATTTAACCAGTTCAAAAACAAACTCATTTCTTGTGTTACTCTTTCGGGAACAGGCGCTTCAAAATGCACTTTTTCTCTGCCAAATGCTCCCGAAATGACTTTCATACCCGCCGAACGATATTGTGCAACATCTATTTTAACATAACCACTAAAGCCGGTCTGAAAAAGTGAATTGTGCCAGCCAAAAAGCCGCTCTTGGGAAAGAGATTTGATATAATTTTGCGTAGCATCAAGAAGTACATCGACAACACCCTCAATATTTCGGGGCGTTGATACAAATTCGACACCTTCAATTCCCAATTTTCGGGCAATAGATGAGCGAACAAGTTCGGGATTAAGAAACTCTCCTTCGATTTTTGAAGTGTCAACAACATCTAATATCAATGATTCTAATGTTGCTCTTTCGGTTAAATCAAAACCTAAACTTTCCATTTGACCGAGCAACCTGCCCTACAAATGCCTAACGGAAGCCAATATTGGCAATATTTTTGTGTTATTCCAACTAAAATCAGTCCAATTTTCTCTTTCGTGTATATACATATTTTTCACCGCAAAATTTGCAGTGAAATTACAGCTTTTTCACCGCAAAAGCAATTTTTTAGAAAAAACGTATCGTTTACATTTCGTCCAAAAGTTTAATACCCTCTTCTTATCTCAAATTATTTTTCCTGTTTCCGATTTTTTTCTGTTCTTTTTCAAAATTCTCAATGAAATGAATTTCCACCGGAGAGAGTTGAAAGTCAATTCTTTCCTTAAACTTATCAAATTCTTTATTTGCTTTGCTTTTCGCCATTTCTGCCGATACTTTGCCAACATGATTCAACAACTCTTTTCCCGATAATTTCAGAAAATCGTCTAACTTCTGAATCCAGTCTTTCATATACATTGGCGCGTGACTTTGCGCTTGCAATTCAGCAAAGTCGAGATACAAACTCACAATGCGATTGAGCGTGTTCAATTCTTCTTCTGATAAATAATTCTTTGCGTATTCTGCGTCCGAACGGCGAGGCAACATTCCGTTCCAAGTGGTTAAACCCATGAAATCTTTTTCGGAATCGGCGCGATTATAAATAATCTCTGCAGCAGTATGACCATGTGTTGAAAAATGTATTTTATTTTGAATGGTTGCGAAAAATTGGCGGGAAGATTCAGCCCGCGGATTATAATCTATACTCAAAGCGTATATCTCTAAAATTTTGCGATAAAAAATCTTTTCCGAAGAACGAATGTCCCGAATCCGCGCCAACAGTTCATCGAAGTAATTCCCTCCTCCGGCGCGTTTCAGCAAGTCATCATTTAATGCAAAACCCTTTACTAAGTATTCTTTTAGTACTTGTGTTGCCCAAATTCTGAATTGCACGCCTCGCAAGGAATTTACTTTATAGCCAACGCTTATAATCACATCCAGATTGTAGTAAGCAACCTGATATGTTTTTTTATCGGAAGCAGTTGTTGCAAAATATGCAACAACTGAATCCGCTTGTAATTCACCTGATTCAAAGATGTTTTTAATATGCCTTGAAATAGTTGATTTATTACGTTGAAACAACTCTGCTGTTTGGTCTAAGGTAAGCCAAACGGTATCTTTAATTAATGTAACTTCTATCTTGGATTCTCCGTCTGCGGTTTGATATAGAAGTATTTCTCCTTTTTTGTTGTCTTCCATTTTTGAAAACTCTATTCACAAAGGTAGTAAAAGTATCTGCTATTTCGGTATTTTCTTCAGATTAATATTTTGCCAATGGAACGCGGATGACACGGATTGAGCGGATAATTACGGATTTTTTTTATTATCCGCGTTTATCCGCTCAATCCGCCCAATCCGTGTTCTATTGGCGAAAGATTTTTGAGATAGCCTTCAGTTTGCTTGCATCTTAATCATCCAAAAGCCATTTCCATACAGGAATAACTTCAATCGTTTTATCTTCGAATGCCAATTGTTGTTCAGTATCTCGTGTGATAACCAATAACTTCTTACATTCCAATACTTTTGATATTTTCAGCAAGCCATTTATTTCCCGTTCGAATGTACCTTCACTATTGTCGAGATTATAGCAAACTTGAATTGCAATGGATTTTTCCGGAATATAAAAATCGACTTCAATTCCTTTGTTGTAAAAATAAACCGCCTCGCTTCGACCATATTTGCGCAACAGATTTTTTATTGATTTCAATTCCGTTTGCAGTCAAAAATTCTTTAAAGTTGTATGGATAAACATCGACCGGAATATAACGTCCTCCAAGAGTTGTTTGTATATCTTGACTCAGCATTTTAGCATTGCTTCCGGTTATATAAACCCGATGTTTGGTATCTGCCATGCGCCGAGCAAATTTTTCCCAACCGGCAATGTTTTGTATTTCATCCAAAAAAAGAATGGGCTGCTTTCCATACATTTCCAAATGAACTTCTAACAATAGATTCAAATTTTCCGCAGACATACCTACGAGACGTTCATCTTCAAAGTTGACATATAATATTTCATCCCAGCCAATTCCTTGTGCAAGCAATTGTTGTATACGCTGATAAAGCAAAAATGTTTTTCCGGCTCTTCGAATGCCTACAAAAACATAATTCCCAAATTCTTCAAAGGAAAAATCTCTCAAAAACACCTTGTATTTAGGTACTTCTGCCTGATTATCCGCAAGGACTGTTTTTAGAATATTCTTATCCATATTTCATTTTTTGTTCTATTGACAGAACGAAAATGGGTGTTTTTTGTTCTGCATGCAAGACAAAACGGGATTTTCTGCAATAATTTTATCAATGAAAAATTTAGGATTGTTTTTGTGCCTAAGCATCGTATTTGATTTACAGGCACAAGACAAAAGCAAAAAGAAAAAAATTGAAACGAATATTTCTTGGGAAAAAGGCGTAAAAAGATTTTCGTATAGATATGGATGAGAGAAAAGTAACAATATTTTAAGAGTTGCGCGAAGTACGGCAAAGCTTTCTTGCATTGTCGTGCTTCGCTCAAACTCCTAATTCATAATGATTTAGAATTTATATTTCAATCCAAATTCAACAGTAAACGGACGAATATATGTTCCGGAAAGAATTGCACCCTCCATATTTTTAGCCTCATCAGCAGTAAAAAGGTCCGCTCCGGAAATTGTTCCTTGTGCTCCTCTTTGATTCAATAAGTTAACCGCACTTGCACTTAATTCCAAGCTTTTGTTAACATTGTAGCTCGCTCCCGCAAACGTTTCCCAGCGTCCTTTGAATGAAAGAGAGTTGGTTAGATTTGCATATTGTTTGCTAAAATATCGTGCGCTCGCCCAAACTCTTAATTTATTCCATTGATAACTAGGGTCTATTTCTAGCAATACTTTGGAAACTCCGGTTACAACATTATCATTGAAATTATAATCGGTTGATTCTCCGGTTGATTCAAATTTTACTGTTCCTGCGTAGTTACTATATTTCGGCGCTTGAACCGTTAACAATAAATGCAAGTTGAAGTTCTCGAATGGAGAAGTTACCACATCAGTAGTCCAACCCAATGTTTGAATATCAAAAGCAACAGTCGGGCGGGCAACGGCTCCCGATGCGCTTGAAAAGTTTACTGTAGAACGATATTCATTGCGTTGTATGTAAGTTGCCTTTGACACCAAACTAAATAATGAATGATTGTAAAATACTCCTAAACCGGCTCCCGGTATCTTTGATTTTTTCAAATTAGGTTCATTTCCGGCAGAATAATTTTCGAGATGTCCCGCTTGTTCATTGTATGTCGCTTCTCCCAATAATCCGAAACGTTGAGTCATTTTATATACTCCGCTAATCATAAAAGCCTTGTTGAACCAATCTTTTTTGATGTCTGTTTTCTCGTTTGAAAGATAAGGAATACTGTTATCAAGGGTTGCATTATCAATAAAATCACCTCTTAAACTTTGATATTCAAAACGAGCTCCGGCATTCAGAGTTACAATATCAGACACATTCCATTTGTCAGTAATATACATCGCTGTTTTATTTTCTGTTCCATTGTGATATTCAGCAATACCATAAATTTCACTTCCATTGATATGCTGTGGATTAGTCTCCACAGTCTGTTTGTATATCGTTCCTTCTGTTGTAAATTTATCTACATTGTACACCCATTGATTCATTCCCACATTCCATTCGTGTTGTTCCGATTTTTTCCCAACTTCAAACGTACTTGTTAATGATTTTACAGGAGTATTTTTTGAAGCAAGTACCAATACATTTTGCAAATGTCCGGTTTGATTGTTTCCATTGGCATCTGCATAATCTTCCTTGCTGACACCTGTCATAATTGGCAAATACAAACCCGATTTCGCGGAGTGCAAACGAACGATATACTTTAAATTTAATCCATTATTAAGTTTATTATTTCCAATGAAATCTAATGTATGTGAACGAGTTCCATAATCATTCAACGCATCTCGTTCTTCTATTTGACCTGTTCTGGCATTCCGCACTGTAAATTTTTGACCGGCAATATAATTATCTCTACCTATTTTGAAGTTGGCAAGTTCGGATACCGATCCATCTAAGTGATATTGATAAGGTGCATATTGACCCATTGACATTGACTTAGAATCGGCATATTTATAAAATGCAGAGATTGACCCGATTCCTCCATCAAATTTATAATCTTTAGTAAGGGCTATTTTGTACAACTGTGTTTGATCGCCCCAATATTTATCAATGTTGTTTTTACTTACATCGAATGTACCCGGATCGTAATTGAGAAATGCTCCAACAGAATATTTCAAACCCGGTTTAATGGATCCGCTGACATTTGTTGTTCCATTCAACAGTCCATAATGATTTGAGTTGAACGCAGCACTTCCTCCAAACTGATCAGTACCTAAATTGTTGTATGTTCCTACGGAAAAACCAACATCGCCCACATGAATCGCTGTTTCTCCCAAATCCAACAATTTTACGCCATTAGTCATCGCATCCATGCGCCAAGATTTGAACGGCATCTCCGGCCAGAAAAAATAAACCACCGGAAGTCCGTTCTCTAATACTGTTGTTCCTCCTACGCTGGCTGGTAGCCCAATATTCACATTGCGAGGTCCGGCATTAGCTGATGCCGCATTTAACATCACATTGCGATCCGCTCCTTGTTCGTTGGCAACTACAGTTGAATCAGTCCTTGCCTCATTTTGTGCACTTACGTTTATAGATAATGCAGCAAATATTGCTAAAAGTCCTATGTTTTTTAATATTGTTTTCATGTCTATTCGTTTTTATTATTTATTAATTCCGTATTTATTTGTACGAGCATCTTTGATTACACCATTCCAATTCAATCCGAATGCAAAATCATATACATTGCCTTCTGTATCTTTGTGACATTCCATGTCGAATGGAACATCTTCGAATTGTTTTTCTACAGTTGACATATTTGCAGGCATTTGCATCGGTAATAATCCGGAAGGTTCATATTTACCTGAGATTATATCCAATACCGCTTGCTCTCCTACAGAGAAACGAGTTAGAATACCATCTGCTTTATCTTCAAATTCATTGAATATCATACCTCGAGAAACATTTGCTACTACAATTACCGGTTTATCTCCCATCATTTCTCGTGTGTTCAACACTGTACGTAAATCCATTGTATTGGATGCAGTTACCGTTTTTCCTTTATAGGAACGATTGTTTATTGTCGGATCAACAACCGGATCACCTGCTGCGATACTTTGTTCGCGCGCGTCGACTGCTGTGTATGTTCCGTATTGCAAAGAAATAGGAACATATCCGTTGCCTCCGGCTTTGCGATCTGCTTTGTCATATCCTCCTCCATCATTATTACTGTAAGGACTGGAAATAAAGACAATCGCAAAATCAGCATCATTCGGATTGTTTGTTACATTATAGTATTTCTCTAATAAATCCACATTTACAGGCATTTGTAGCGATTGTTTCGACCAGTTTCCCCACCAATCTTTTACCGAAGGAGTGTAAACTTCAGGAACATAAACTGTTTTCCTTTCTTTGATTGGCAAGATGTTATTCTTGTTTTTCAGCATAACAATTGATTTGAGTTGCGCGGTATATCCTTCTTGCATAAACTCCGGATTGCCGACAGTCTTAGCTGTTTCCATCGGATTCAAATAAGGATTTTCAAACAAACCCAAACGGAAGATATTTCTCAATAAGCGAACAGCCGATTGTTCGAATCTGTTTCTCATATATTTCTCTCCATGTTCTTGGATACCCATATTGTAAGCTTCGATTACAGGTCCCATTTCGTTGTTACCGCCAAATTGATCCATTCCCGCCATTAAAGCAATGTAATGTCTTTCCGCGATTGTATTCGCTTCTAATCCCCAAGGTTTTCCTGCGAAATCGCCGGGAGTTGCTCCTTCATCTCCGGTAATAAGCCAATCAGTACATACAACACCATCGTATCCGTATTTTTCTCGCAGCAAATCTGTTATAATGTATTTGCTAAATCCATTAGCGAAGTTACTTCCATCTTTCGCTTGATTATACGAAATGGTGTAATAAGGCATAACCGCAGAAGCCATATCTGTTTTTCCGTTTAAGTTGAATGCTCCTTCTGTAAATGGTTTTAAATGCGTTTCGAAGTTGTTACCGGGATATATGGCAAATTTTCCGAATGCCCAATGTCCGTCACGTCCTCCTTCTTCGGGACCTCCGCTTGGCCAATGTTTTACCATTGCATTTACACTTTTATATCCCCAACCATTCGCAATTTCGTCTTTACCTGTTGACGTTTGAAATCCATCGATATAAGCGCGAGCCATATCGGTAACTAAAGCCGGACTTTCTCCAAAAGTCATACTTGCCCGATACCAACGTGGTTCTGTTGCTAAATCTATTTGAGGAGACAATGCTGTTGAGATACCTAATGCGCGGTATTCTTCTGCAGCGATTTCTCCAAATCGACGAATCAATTCCGGTTCAAAAGTGGCAGCCATTCCCAATCCATCAGGCCAAACAGAGATTTCTCCTCCGGCTCCGGCGTTAAACTCGGCAATCGTTGAACCTGCTACCTGTCCCGAATGACGCGGATCGGAACTATTATTCGCCGGAATACCTAATCCGATACCTTCGACATAAGCCTGCATCGTGTTGTTCCATTTTGCAGCTACTTCCGGGCTTTTTACCCCAACTAACAGCACATGACGAAGATTGTCTTCTTTTAAGAAAAGCTTTTGCGTATCAGATAAATCCCACAGATTAGCTCCACTTTGAGAAAACGGTTTTCCGTTGTACGTTCCGGCAGAAAATCCATATTCATTAGCGGGAATTGCTTGGTGACCGCTATAAAGCATCAATCCTGCAATTTGTTCCACAGTCATGCGTTCCGCTAAATCTTTTGCCCGTTCATCTATCGGCAAACGCCAATCTTCATACTTATCAAGGATTCCATTTTTGTTCAAATCTTTGAACTTAAAACCATCCTCTGCTACAATTTGCACTCCCGATTCGGAAGAATATCCCAAAACCGGACCATCAACGTTTTTTACTGTTTGGTAACTTCCGGAGGATTGAGAAAATCCTGCCATTGAGAAGAAACTGATTGCGATAATTAATAATAATTTTTTCATGATTCTAAAATTTAATAAAATACCTGTGTTTATATGACGCAAATATATGGGCTATTTGAAATATAAACAAATAAATCTGCGTAAAAATAACGCACTATGTTTTTAAACATAAAAAATGCGTTGTTTTCACGCAGATTTTCGAGTTTGTTTAATTATCTTTGTTCTCATAATAAAGTGAGTTTGTTGTTCAATTAATAGTTATAATAATGGCAATAGAAAGTTCTTTTTTTCCATACACAATTGATACAATCCACCCTGGATTTTCAATTGATAGTGTGATTCTTAGCTTTCATAAGAAAAAGTTAAGAGTTCTTCTTAATAAGTTTGCAATCATGGAATATTGGCAACTTCCCGGAGGATTTATGCTGAAAACAGAAAACGCGGATGAGGCTGCAGCAAGAGTTTTAGCTTATCGTACAGGATTGGAAAATGTGTTTCTGAAACAGTTTCATTTATTTAGCGATCCCAAAAGGACAGAAACAAGTCAAAATGTTGAATACTCACAAAAAAGACATTTAAGTGAAGAGGATAAAAGTTGGTTTTTGAAACGACATGTGAGTTTAGGTTATTATGCTTTTGTGAAATATGATGATGTTCATTTATCATTTTCAAATCAAGATAAAGCCAAATGGGTTGATATAAACGACCTTCCTACATTATATGCTGATCACGAAAATATCATCCAAACAGCAATTGGCACCATACGTTCATTGTTACCCATACTTCCTATTGGATATGAGCTACTCTCTGAAAAATTTACAATAAGTGAGTTGAGAAAGATTTATGAAATTATTTTGAATAAATCATTGGATAGAAGAAATTTTCAGCGCAAAGTGCTTGCTTCTGGTTTGGTTATTCAATTGGATGAAGTCAAAGATACTAGCCCGTATAATCCGCCAATACTTTATTCTTTTAGAAAAGACATTCAGGAGATAACTGATTTCTCAGCTTTTCTAATGTAGAATCTGCTTGACTATTTCTGCGAAAAAAGCTTTCGATAGAAATCTGTTGAGTATTATTATTCCGATTTATTTCTCCCCACTCGGTGCAACTGGAAAATAATACTTCCAATCGCGGCAATACCAATAAGGAAAGGGTAATACAAAAACGGAATTATCTCTGTTGGCTTGACACCTTGCGCCAATCCCGCAGCAATCAGTAATTGCGCGCCATAAGGCAACATCCCTTGTACAAAACACGACAAAGTATCAAGGAGACTAGCCGTACGGCGACCGTCTATTTTGAATGTATCACTGATTTTTCGGGCTAAAGGACCAACGATAATCAAAGCAATTGTATTGTTAGCCGTACAAATGTTTGTCAGGCAGATTAAAGCGGCAATATTTCCTTCAGCCCTTCGTTTGGAATTAATTCCCTTCATCAGTTTTTCAACCAACCAATCAATACCACCGTTTTTTCGGATGACTTCAAACATTCCTCCGGCAATCAGCGAGACGATAATCAGTTCGCCCATATCATTTACGATTCCGCCATTGGTGGCTTTTATCCAAGCCCATATTGAAAATCCGGAATCAAAACAACCGACTGTTCCTGTAAGTAAAATTCCGATAATCAGCACAATAATCACATTTACACCAGCAAGAGCAGTTATCAATACCACCAAATAAGGAATCACTTTTTCCCACTCAATAGGCGATGTTTGTATTTGTCCGGAAAGTCCGAATCCTTGATAGATATACACTAGAATTGCAATAATCGCCATTGGAGCGACCAGCCAAATATTTGCTTTGAATTTATCGGTCATTTTCACACCTTGCGTACGAGTCGCAACAATGGTTGTGTCTGAAATAAATGATAGATTATCACCAAACATAGAACCTCCGACAACAATTCCCACCATAGCGGGCAAACTCATTCCTATTTGCGGCGAAAGTCCAACTGCAATGGGAGTAAGAGCGGCAATCGTTCCACATGACGTTCCCATAGACATGGATATAAAACAAGCGGCAATAAAAATGCTGGCGGGTATCATATTCTGCGGAAGCAACGAAAGCACCATATTAACTGTAGCATCAACAGCGCCCATTGCCCTCGCTCCTCCGGCAAAAGCTCCGGCTAGAACAAAAATAACCACCATTAACATAATCGTTTCATTTCCGGCGCCACGACAAAAAGTATTGATGCGGTCATTTATTGTTCCTTTTGAAAGGATCAACGAAACAGCGGTCGAAAGTAAAAATGCAATGATTACCGGAACGTTGCCTAAATCACCTGTGAAGATAAATGTTAGGATGTAAATAACGAAGAACAGAACAAGCGGCAATAATGCCTTGCCATTTGGTTTTATTTTCTCTTGATTTATATTCATTATCAGCTCATTACTCTAAATTTCAAACCCGAATATTTCAGCCCGCAAAGATACAAAATTTAACAAGTGAATGAAAAAGTTATTTATAAATCTTTTGAATTGCTATAAATCACTATCTTTATCTGAATTTACAGAAAAACAAAAGACAAATTATGAATGTATTATTGATTAATGGCAGTCCGAACAAAAATGGATGCACTTATACTGCCTTGACAGAAGTTGCCGGGCAGTTGGAAGCACAAGGAATAAAAACACAAATTTTCAATATTGGCAAAAAAGCAATTCGCGGATGTGCAGCATGTTGGTCTTGCGAAGATACCGGATATTGTGTTAATACCGATGACGGAGTGAATGAATGTATTGACTTGATAAATAATGCAGATGGTGTAATCATCGGCTCCCCAGTTTATTATGCTTCGCCCAATGGAGCATTACTCGCCTTTCTGGATCGCTTGTTTTTTGCCGGCGGAGAAAAGTTTGCATACAAACCGGCAGCATCAATTGTTAGTTGTCGGAGAGGTGGAGCAGCAACGGCTTTTGATGTACTCAATAAATATTTTACAATCTCCAGTATGCCGATTGTGTCTTCGCAATATTGGAATGCCGTACACGGAAATACGCCGGAAGATGTGAAACTGGATTTAGAGGGTTTGCAAATCATGCGAACTTTAGGACGCAATATGGCTTGGTTGCTTCAATGCATTGATAAGGCAAAAGAAACGGTTCCTTATCCTGAAAAAGAAGTTGAAAGACAATGGACTAATTTTATCCGATAAATAAAAAATTAATCGCATAAACACAGGGCAAACTCGCATTTAAATCTAATACTTCGCTGGCACGGATTACAAATCCGCGCCAGCGAGGCATCATAAAATATTTAAATGCGTTTGCCCTGACACAAACACAGGGTTAGCATAATGCAACCCTGTGATTTTTTAATTTTGATTTTTTTTCTTTGGCTTTTCCCTATAAAATAGTTACCAAAACTGAGTTCCGACAACAATATTGCTCTCTCAGTAAAAAATTGCTCAATCTAGCTTTGTCTAACTGGCGGTTTTGAGTCAACCCAAACCAACTTACCATTTACAATTGCATAATACCCAGCTTGCCCACCTTTAATTTGAGATAAATCCATTTTACTCAATTCATTTTTTTGAAATTTTTCTAATCTTTTTTCCATTTTTCGTGATTTATAGTTCATATTTCAGGAGACAAAGAAAAAGCAAAAGCAAAGAATAATATGTTATTGAAATGCTATATAACGTTATCGAAATGTTATTATATTTGTAGTAAAAAAGAAAAGGACATGAGTAAGCACTATCTTAAGCTATTTACAGCAATTGCCCTCATTGCCGTATTTATATTACAGGCTATGTGGCTGTATAATATGTATTCTTTTTTGGAAAATGAATTAAAGCAAGAACTGGATAACATCTTTTCGCAGTCTATTCAGAAAGAAATCTATTCCCGGTTAAATGACGGAAGCAGAATCCTTTCGGATGGTATTATTAAGGATGCAAGACCGGATATTGATCCGGACCTAAATGCCTTGTACTTTAATGAATTTTTAATTTCTCAGAATATACCTTTTGTATTTGCGGCGCTCGACAGTATCCTAAATGAAGAACTCGAAAAGGAAGTTGGACAACTTAAGTATTCATTAAAACTGTTGGATAATCAAGGACAAACAATAGACGAGAAGAGCAATGAAATGCAAAATAATATATCAAAACCATTTTTTGTTAAAACAATGCCTATTCGGATAGACAATTCAGAATTAATTCAAATCGGCATTGATTCTCCATATAAAATTATTTTTAGGAAAATGCTTTTATTGCTTATCACTTCGTTAATAAGCGGATTAATCATCATATATTGTATCTTTTTGCAAATAAAAATTATTGCGCGACAAAATCGGATGGCAGAAATTAGAACTGATTTTACTCATGCAATGATTCATGATATGAAAAATCCCATTACAACAATATTAATGGGCATAAATGTATTAAAAGGAGGAAAATTAGATGATAAAGAACTTCTGGGAAAACAGTATTACGATATTATTACTAAAGAAGGAGAGCAGCTACTTTCTCTCACCAATAAAATATTAACAATAGCTCGATTTGAAGAAGAAAAAATAGATCTTTCCAAAACAAATATCAATCTTAAAACAATGTTTAACTCGTTGATTGATAAGTATAAGTTAATTTCAAAAAAGGAGATACAAATCATAACGGAATATAATGATGTAGAAGATATATATGCCGATAAAGAATATATCTATGAAGCTTTCAGCAATTTGATTGACAATGCTATAAAATATTCAAAAGAGACTATTCTGATCACAATTGATTGCTCGAAAGATATGAACAATACCGTAATAAAAATCAAAGATAATGGAATCGGTATTTCATTAAAAGATCAAAAACGGATATTCGACAAATTTGAGCGCGTGATAGCTCCCAAACATAATAAGAATAGTGGTTTTGGATTGGGGTTAAATTATGTATACCAAACAATTATAGCTCACGACGGAGACATTAAAATCAACAGTGTGCTTGACAAATATAGCGAATTTACCATAATATTACCGAATGGAAAAAATAATAAAACTTTTGTTGATTGAGGATGACTTAAATTTAGGCTATATTATAAAAAGCAGTCTGGAAGAGATTATTGGCAACTACGAAGTATCTGTTGCCTCAAATGGAGAAGAAGGCTTGCAGTTTTTAACCAAAAACACTCCGGACATAATAGTCTCAGATATTGATATGCCGGTTTTAAATGGCTTGGAAATGGTCAAAAGAATTAGAAAATCAAATACAGATATTCCCATTATATTTGCCACAGGAAAAAAGAGATCAAAAGACGTTACTGCCGGATATGACGTTGGAGTAAATAATTATGTCAAAAAACCTTTTTTGCCGGAAGAGTTGGATGCCCATATCAGAGCGCTAATACAGTTAAAACAAAATCAGACTATCAAATCGAGACAAAAGATATATAATATCGGAAAATATCTTTTTAACCCGAAACTCTATTATTTGGAATGTAATTTGACGAAACAGAGCTTGACGCCCCGAGAATCAGAAATTCTGACTTTGTTTTGCGAACATATGGGAGAATTGGTTTTGAGAGATGATATATTAATGAAATTTTGGGGAGTAAATGATTATTTTACATCCCGAAGTTTGGATGTATTTATTAGTAAGATGCGACGTTATTTATTCGAAGATTCATCCATATCTATAAAAAATATAAAAGGCGTAGGACTCATCCTTTACTGTGATTAATGTATTCTATAAGTTATTTATTTTTAATTCAATACATATTTTTGCCGATTTTAGGTTCCCCAATAAAATAAAATTTATAAAAATCTAAATGCTTTCTAAAAAAACAGTATATTTGTGAAAATGATTTATTTTTAACACTATTAATATGAAAGAGTTTTTTTTAGGCATGGATGCTACATTGCAAGTCTATTGGTATATCGCCATTGGAGCCGGACTTTTCTTTATCCTTCAAACAATTATGACTTTTGTTGGAAGTGGTGCAGATACAGATATTGAAACGGACACTACTGCTGATGACATTGGCACTCCTTTTCAACTTTTTTCGCTAAGAAACTTGGTTAGCTTTTTGTTGGGTTTCGGTTGGACGGGCGTTGCTCTATATAACTCTATCGGAAGCAAATGGGTATTGCTGATTATCTCTATTTTAGTGGGATTGTCGTTTGTTGCCGTCTTCTTTTTTGTTATCAGAACGTTATTGAAATTATCGGAAGACAATTCTTTTAAAATCGAAGATACTTTAGGAAAAACCGGAGATGTGTATACACAAATTCCAGCAAACAAATCCGGAAAAGGGAAAATTCTGATTAGCGTAAAAGGTTCAACTCACGAGTTATACGCAACAACAGAAGACAGCGAACTTATCAAAGTGGGCACTATTGTCAAAGTAATTAAAGTAGAAGATAAAATACTTACCGTAACAACACAATATAACTAAAATGGAAGAAATATTTATTACCGAAGACGAATTGGATTATTTTACAAATGTCCCGCAAACCGTAGCCGAAGAAGCAAGCTGCATAAAACCGAAAATGAGTTTTGAAGAAGCAGTAAAAGCATGTAATGGTATTACACTTGAAGAGTTTTCCGAAAAATTAAGTGAAGCAATAAATAGATTAATACCCCAATAATAATCATAAGTCAAAATTAACCCTAAATTATTAATAAACAATCATTAAATAAATTATTATGTTTGGATTTGAAGGAGGAATAGTTATCATCACAGTGGCAGTTGTAGTCGTATTTGTACTCATTGCCAGTTTAGTTTCGAGGTATAAAAGATGCCCGTCGGATAAAATACTAGTTGTTTATGGCAAAACAGGCGGTTCGTCGGCTAAGTGTATTCATGGAGGAGGAGCTTTTATCTGGCCGGTTATTCAAGATTTTGCGTATCTTGACTTGAAACCAATCTCTATTGAAGCCAATTTGAAAAGTGCATTGAGTAAACAAAACATTCGTGTCGATGTGCCTTGTCGTTTCACAATCGCTATTTCTACCGAAAGCGACAATATGAACAATGCCGCAGAAAGATTATTGGGATTATCGACCACCCAAATACAAGAATTAGCGCAAGATATATTGTTCGGTCAACTTCGTTTGGTTATTGCAACCATGATGATTGAAGAAATTAACTCTGACAGAGATAAATTTTTAGACAATATTTCGAATAATGTTGATACCGAATTACGTAAAATCGGTTTGAAACTGATAAACGTAAACGTAACAGACATCAATGATGAATCCGGTTATATCGACGCTTTAGGAAAAGAAGCTGCGGCAAAAGCAATCAATGAAGCCAAAGTAAGCGTGGCTGAACAAGAAAAATTCGGAGAAACAGGAAAGGCTTCTGCGGACAGAGATAGAGATGTACGAATTGCGGAAACATTCAGAGACAGAGATGTGCAAATTGCTGTTACTCTAAAAGACAAAGAAGTAAGCATTGCCGGAGCAGTAAGAGACGAATCAATCGGGAAGGCAGAAGCAGACAGAGATAAACGTGTTAAAACAGCCGAAGCCAATTCTATAGCCGTAAAAGGAGAGAACGAAGCAAAAATCACAATTGCTAATTCGGACGCTCTTAGAAGGGAAAAAGAGGCGGAAGCCATGAGACTTGCTGTCGCAGCCGAAAAAGTGCAACATGCCAAGGCATTAGAAGAAGCTTATTCTGCGGAACAAAAAGCCGAGCTTGCCCGTGCTGAAAGGGAACGTTCTACTCAAATTGCCAATGTGGTAATTCCGACTGAAATTGAAAAGCAAAAAATAATTATCGAAGCTCAGGCGGAAGCAGAAAAGTTAAGAGAGCAAGCCAAAGGAGAAGCGGATGCTATTTTTGCAAAAATGGATGCGGAAGCTCGTGGTATGTACGAAATCTTAACGAAACAAGCTGAAGGTTACAAAGATATGGTTGCGGCGGCAAATGGAGATGCAACTGCTGCATATCAATTGTTGCTAATTGAGAAACTTCCTGAATTAGTGAAGACACAAGTTGAGGCTATTAAGAACATCAAAATTGATAAGATTACGGTTTGGGATTCTCCAAGTGGAACTGCGGGAGGAAATGACAAAACAACAACAGCTAACTTTTTGTCCGGATTAATGCAATCAGTACCTCCGTTGAATGATTTGTTTAATCTGGCGGGTATGAGTTTGCCTTCTTACTTAAAGGGCGAAAATGCGTTGGGAGCTGAAGATGTCAAAATAGAAGATATAGAAGAAACGAAAGAGTAAAATGTCCCATAGGGACAATATATCTTAGCCCAGTATGAAATGCTGGGCTTTGTCGAATACAACAACAGAGTCCTGAAAGGACAGCATATGATTGTTTATGTCGTCCTTTCAGGACTTCATTGCAATTTCATATCTATAAACCCCAGCACTTCGTACTGGGCTAAGATATTTTATCCCTTTCGGGATATTGGGAATTCAATCTGTAAAAATTCTATTTATTATTTTTCCGAAAATCAATAGGAGAAAAACCGGTCTGTTTTTTGAAAAAACGACTAAAATAAGATTGGTCTTCAAATCCGAAACGATAAGCGACTTCACTAACAGGCAAATCGCTCTGTTTCAATTGATATTTTACTTCCATCAATCGAATTTCATTCAGTAGCATAATCGCCGTTTTTCCGGTCACAGATTTTACGGATTTATTCAAATGATTGGGAGTAATACTTAAAGCTTTTGCATAAAATTCAATGCATTGCTCTTTTTCAATATGTAAATTAAGCAAATCGCTGTAACTTTTGGTAATAGAAAAGGCTTTAGCCGGATAAAAATCTAAATGATTTTCGTCCAAAACTTTTTTTATTTCATAAATACATGCAACTAAATAAGCATGAAGCAATGTTAGACTACTTTTTTGAGAATTTGCTATCTGGCTGATAAAGTTAAAGTTAGAAATCAATCGCTGAAATACTGAATCATTCAAACGCAAAGGATACTGGTAAAGAAAACTGCTGATTAATTCGATTTCATTTTCTAAATTCTCTTTTATGTAAATCTGGTCCAAAAAAGATTTATCAAAACGGCAATACCAAGCTTGCAAATTTTCGCTTTTCTCAATAATGGACATTGATTGCTGCGAAATAGACAAATGTACTTCTTTGGGATTGATTCGAATGGAATTAAAATTGCATTTGCAAACTAAATATCCGGAAGTTACCAAGATAAATTCTATCTCTGAATTTCTCGTCTCCTTTAATTCAGTCTGAAAATTTTTGTCAATTTCAATCACAAACATCTACAAAAAACTCATAGAGAGGTTGTAATAAAGCATATTCTTTTTCCATGTGTTGAATCAATTTTTCAGAATAAAGAACATCACTTATCGGTAAACTTTTAAAAAGATAGATTCCTTTCCGCTGAATCCAAGGCTGAAAATATTCGTCCAAATCAGATTTAAGCGGACGTTTGTATTCTTCTCCACCTATTTCAAAGCCATTTTTATCCACTAAACCATTCGTAATTTTCTTGAAAAGCTCTTGTTCATATTCCACTTTTTCACGAAAACCATCCATTATTTTCTTTTTAGCAGCAAATAACCCCATTCCATAACTAGTGCCGTCTTTTCCAATTTCCAAATAAAATCCGGGAAAAGAAGTCCAATCATTTGTTGAAGCCATGAAAGGTCTTTGGAAAGTAATCCACATCTGTTTTTTGTAAGGCGTTTTATCATGCGAAAAACGCACATCCCGATAAATTCGAGAAATCATTTTATTCGGACGAAGCTCCATTTGCGAATCTATTCCGTAAAAAAACGGAGTCAGAGCAACCGCTAAAGCTTTTAGCGGTTGCAAAATTTCCGACTCATAAATGGGTTTATGTTCGTCAAACCAAAGTTTGTAATTATACTCTTCCAATTCCTTGAAGAACTGAAAAGTATCCGGAGAAAAACCTATAAAACGGTCTGTTATTTTCATCGATTATATTCCTAAAGAACTACGAACAGCTTCTATTTTCGCAATTGCAGCAGCTTCAACGGCAGACAATTCTTCACGATTGGCTACCTTGCTGTGAATTTCAACATAAAATTTTATTTTGGGTTCCGTTCCCGAAGGACGAATAGAAACTTTCGTTCCATCTTCCGCAAAATATTGAAGCACATTAGAAGTCGTTGGCATATCAAGTGTTACACTTTCATTTTCAATCACATCTTTTCCGGTTAATCTCGCAAAATCTTTGATGAAAATAACTTTCGAGCCGGCTAATTCTTGAATTGGATTGTCTCGGAAATTTTTCATCATTGCTTCGATTTCCTCAGCGCCTGATTTTCCTTCTTTCACAACAGAAATACCTACTTCTTTTGAAAATCCATATTCAACATAAATGTCTTGCAACATTTGATAAAGCGTTTTTCCATTTTCTGCGCACCAAGCCGCAATTTCAGCCAAAAGCATACAAGCAGAAACGGCATCTTTATCGCGAACGAAATCTTCAGCTAAGAAACCATAACTTTCTTCTCCGCCGCCAATGTATGTTTTTTTACCTTCATTTTTGAGCATCACATCCGCAATCCATTTGAAACCGGTATAGACATCATACATTTTAATGCCTTTCTTTTTCGCAATATTTTTGATTAATTCGGTTGATACAATGGTTTTTACAATATATTCATTACCTTCAAGTTTTCCTAATTCTTCCCAACGGGTAATGAGATAATAAATAAAAATCAGTAACGTTTGATTTCCATTTAGCAAAACAAATTCGCCGTTCTCATTTCGAACCGCAGCACCAACTCGGTCTGCATCCGGGTCGGAAGCCATCACTAAATCGGCTCCTGTTTCAATTGCCTTTTCTACAGCCATTTTCAAAGCAGCCGCTTCTTCCGGATTGGGCGATTTTACTGTAGGAAAATCTCCACTAACCACATCTTGTTCAGGGACATTGATAATATTTGTAAATCCCATCGCTTTCAACGCAGTCGGAATCAAAGTAACTCCTGTTCCATGAATCGGAGTATAGACAATTTTGATGTCTTTGTGTTTTTCAATCGCCTCTTTGGAAAGAGAAATCGTCAATAAATCCTGAATATATTCTTGGTCAATCTTTTCATCCAATAGATTAATCAACGAAGGATTCGCATTGAAATTAATATCTTTAACCGAAGATACCATATTTACTTCAGCGATAATATTTTTGTCATGCGGTGCAATTACTTGAGCGCCGTCATTCCAATACGCTTTGTAACCATTGTATTCTTTAGGGTTGTGAGAAGCGGTAAGACAAATACCACTTTGACAGCCTAATTTGCGAATCGCATAACTAATTTCAGGTGTCGGACGTAAATCCGGAAATAAATATACTTTTATTCCATTGGCTGAAAATATATCTGCTGATTTTTCGGCAAATAATCGGCTATTATTCCGACAATCATGACCAATTACAACACTAATTTGAGGCAAATCAGCAAATTCTTTCTTCAAATAATTAGCCAAACCTTGTGTTGCCGCACCTACAGTGTAAATATTCATTCGATTAGAGCCAACGCCCATAATTCCACGAAGACCACCGGTTCCAAATTCCAAATCTTTATAAAAAGCTTCGATAAGATTTGTCGAATCTTCTTTGTCTAGCAGGGCTTGAACTTTTTCACGAGTATCCACATCGTAATCTTCACTTAACCATGCATTTGCTTTCACTTTTACTTGTTTCAATAAAACTTCGTCTTTCATCGTAGTATAATATTTTAGTTTACTATCTCTTTTTCTTCTAGCCAATCTCCTGTTTCTGTTACTATTTTACGCAGAAAATCTTCATCGAATTTCGGACGATTGGGATATTCAGGAGCGCCATATTCATTCGTTAAAAATTGACCGTTTTCCTCCTTTTTCACTGTTCCATCTATATATTTAACAATTAAACGTTCGCCTAGAGATTTCCATTCGGTTAATGCTTTTTGTGCTTTATAAGCACTATGCGCCGTTAAAAAAGGAACTACATCGTCCGTATTGTTAGAATATATTTCAAGTGCTTTATCTTCATATATAGCTTGATGTGCAATGGCACTATTCTCCAAGCGGTCTTGAACCGGTTTCGTATCCAAAATCATTTGGTTGTAGCGCGCGTAAGCCATATTCGCAACCCAATTGTGAACCCAAAAAGCGGATGTCCACGAAAAAGTGTTGAAATCGCCATTCCCTACTCGATAAGGCTCCGGTATTTCATTGATACATCCATACATAGGAGTATATACTGTAAATTTAGCGTCATCTACGCCAAACCAAAGAACACCTCCGATTTTGTCAGGAAGGGAATTTCGCAATTGACCGACAAATGTAAATCCGGTTTGTTGTGTCGAAATCGGTCTTTCAAAACCGTAGCTTTTTCCATCTAAATTAAATGTAAGTGGATGAAAACGATAAGGCGAATGAAATGGACCTGCACCTATATCTTTCGTTGGGTCAAAAATTGTTCCTTCGTAATGGTCTCGCATCATATCCATCATATTCTTTAGACTCAATGGTTTATTCGGTTTTATGTACAAAGGCATAGGCGTTGAATCTTTTCCCAAAATATAAGGAATCCATTGCTCTGCATTATCAGTGTATTGATTATAGAAACTCCAAACGCGAGCTTCACACCAACGTAAACCTCCCCAATCCAAAGGATTATATGCTTTCGAAAAACTAAAGTCTTTATCGGCTCCTTCATAATAGCCCATTTTTTTAGCAAAAGAAATAACATCTTTTGAATAGATACAGTTTTCCTTGTCATTCAACGGGAACTGATGAATTCTGGACTGATTGGCATGAGCAGAAATGCAATCATCGGGAATGCGAATGGCAACCCACACGGCTCCTTTGTTGCCAACACCTTTTCCTATCATTTCCATAATCCAGATTTCATTTTTATCGGCAATTGAAAACGATTCGCCTTCACTATAATAACCATAATTTTCAACTAAGTCGGTCATTACTTTAATCGCTTCTCGAGCGGTTTTCGCTCTCTGAAGAGTAATGTAAATCAAACTGCCATAATCTATTATTCCGGTAGAATCCGCTAATTCTTTGCGACCGCCAAAAGTTGTTTCGCCAATACAAAGTTGATGTTCGTTCATATTGCCAACAACATTATACGTTTCTGCTACTTGAGGGATTTGCCCCAAAAACTTACCAGTATCCCATTCGTAAACATCGAGCATTGCGCCCGGAGCGTATTTGGCTGCCGGCCAATGATATAATTCGCCATATATGGCATAGGAATCGGCCGAATAAGTAACAAAAACGGAACCATCTGTTGATGCCGCTTTTCCTACAAGTAAATTAGTACAGGCAATAGAAGCTACTGTCGGAAATAAAAAGAATAGTAAAATAATTATTGCTTGTTTCATTCCTTAATCTTTTTTTGAGACCCAAACTTACATGAAAATACTCGAATAAGCAAACATGTACGGCAAAAAGATAGTCATATTTTCAATTTTTCTTTCCTTGGTTAAACATAAAAAGTTGAGGCTATTTTTAAGAGCATCTGTCAAAATATTGTCAAGCCGTATTTTATTCTTATATTTTCCAAAGGAGTTACCTGCCATATTGAGGTGCAAGGTCTAGACAGCAGTAGCTTGACATACTTAAAGTGGCATTGTGTTGCTTTTAGAGAAGCCGATAGCTGAAAAAGTGGATACACAACAAAAAGTAGTAAGTTATATATAGTATCCGAAAATTATTGTAATTTTATGGTTTAAAAACTTTCAAATAAGAAAACAATAATATTATGAACACAGAACTAAAATCTTTTGAAGAAGTAAAGCGACTTACTGAACACGGAATGGAGTATTGGTCGGCTCGTGATTTACAAAAACCGCTTGGCTACGAAAAATGGGAAAATTTTTCAAAGGTTATTGATAAGGCAATGCTTGCTTGCGATGTGGCAGGTTTTGATGTAAAAGACCATTTTCCCTGCGTTAAGAAAACGGTTGAAATGCCTGTCGGGGAACAGTTTGTTTCACGGGGTTTTCCCGACGTCGGGAAAACCCCGCATTTTGGTTTTCCCGACGTCGGGAAAACCAAAAAAATTATGGATTATAATCTTTCTCGTTATGCCTGCTATTTGATTGTTCAAAACGGCGACCCGCGAAAAGAACAAATTGCACTTGGACAAACATATTTTGCTATTCAAACATATCGACAGGAGTTGAACGACAAATACAATCAACTTGCAGAAGATAAAAAACGATTGTTTTTAAGGGGCGATATAAAACAGATGAATCAACTTCTTGTTGAAGCGGCAAAAGGCGCAGGCATTATTTCAAATGAAGAATACGCCCTATTTCAAAATCGCGGTTATCAGGGTTTATACGGCGGACTTTCGGTTGCTGACATTCATTATAAAAAACAACTTGCCGAAAAAGATAAAATTTTAGATTTTATGGGCAGTGAAGAAATGATAGCCAATTTATTTAGAATATCCCAAACACAAAGCAAAATAACAAGGGAAGATATAAGGAGCAAAGAACTTGCAAGTTATGCTCATTTTACGGTTGGAAAAGAGGTTAGAGAGGCAATAATGCGACTTGGCGGAGTAATGCCCGAAGATTTGCCAACTCCGCAAAAAGGAATTATTGAACTTGAAAAGGAGGCAATAAAAAAATTGAAAGAAAAAAATAAAGAAATAATGACAGATGAGTAAAAAACAGTAATTATTAAAGACTGCAAAGGAAGTGCGATTGAAACATACGGCAGGAACAAAGCCTTTGTCCATCCGAATTTAGAAATGACAGCATTGTAGTGGAATTTTCAGGCGAATTGCCTTGCAATTATTTATTTTGCACAAATCGTTATTAAGCCTTTGTGAAAAATTGTATCTTTGAGTCATAAAATGTTATGTAATATGTCTGATTTGCAAAATATAGAACATAAAGGAGAATTTGCGAATATTGAGAATAGCAATCTTTATGAATTTTCGAGAGATTTAATCATCAATACGCGAAAGCTTGTCTATCATACCACTAATTTTGCAATGGTTGAAACCTATTGGCAAATTGGGAAAAAGATTGTAGAAGAACAAGGTGGATTCGAACGGTCGAAATACGGAAACAGACTTATAGCAAGTTTATCAGAAAAATTGACTGCCGAATTTGGAAAGGGGTTCGATAAAACGAATTTAGGAAGAATGCGTCAATTTTATTTGACATTCCAAAATGTTGACGCGCTGCGTCAACAATTGAGTTGGTCGCATTACCGTTCACTTATTCGTGTTGAAAATCCGAAAGTGCGAGAAATTTACATGAATGAAGCCGCTAATAATCAATGGAGTACTCGTTTTCTTGATGAGCAAGTTGATAAACATTCCTGCGAGCGACTAATTTCTACACACAAAGAAACCATAAACGAACTTAATTCTAAGAATACAAGTCAATTATCTATAAAACCACAAGACTATCTTTTAAGAGACCCATTATTGTTGGACTTTTATGGGTTAGATGAGAACCAAAAATACAGAGAAAGCGATATTGAACAACAGATAGTTGACAATTTACAGAAATTTTTATTAGAACTTGGCAAAGGATTTTCGTTTATATCACGACAGCAACGAATTAGCACAGAATTTTCTCACTATTACATTGATTTAGTTTTTTACAATTATATTCTGAAATGTTTTGTACTCGTTGATTTGAAAATAGGAAAACTTACTCATCAAGACATTGGTCAAATGGATATGTATGTGCGAATGTACGACAAACTGAAACGCACAGAAGGAGACAATCCAACAATTGGGATTATACTTTGTGAAGAAAAAGACCGCGCAGAAGTCAAATTTTCAGTTTTGAACGACAATGAACAATTATTTGCCACAAAGTACAAATTGTACATCCCAACTGAAGAAGAATTGATAAAAGAAATTGCACAAATTCGTTCTTTAATAAGTGGAGATTAAAAAAACAACAAATAATTAAGGCAGCTATTTGCACCGTTCTAAAATAGGTTGACAGGATTTAAAAATCAAAAAAACTGATAGAAATAAATCTATCAGTTTTTTGTTTTTGATGCAAACTGCGAGTTATTTTTTTGCTGCTTTAATTTGGGATATTCAGTAAATAGGCAAGAAGTAGCGTTTCCCCTTGAGTCGAATGAAATATGCTATTGCAACTGTTTGATTTTCAATGCCGTTGCTGTTTACTGAATATACCTTTGTCCGAGCTCCATGTTTAAGGATTAGTGCTTAACCTTTCCTTCTTTTTGCATTTGTTCGCGCGATTTACTTTTCGTCACAACATACACACCGACACAAATCAGTAGGGATGCAAAAGCCTTTGTCCATCCGAACGTTGCCATTCCTATAGCTACAGAAACGATTGTTCCCACGATGGGTTGCATATAGTTGTACATGCTTACAACTGTTGGGCGAAGTGCTTTTTGTCCGACTAATACCAGTATGTACGCAAAAAAAGTTCCGAATAACACAACATATCCGACTTGTAACCAGACTGTAATAGAGAATGATTGAGCGAATGTATCCGACAAATCTTGAAATGAAAATAGAAGAAAAGAAATAGATGCATAAGTAAACATCCATTTCATCAAAGTGAAAATATTATATCGTGAGATTAAACCCTTAAAAAGAGTCAGATAAAGCGCAAAACTCGTTTGAGCAATCAAACACAAAATGTCGCCCCAAATATTTCCTGTCTTTTCGGAACCGCCTTGACTACTTAATATCAGCAGCAACGCGCCAATCATTCCAATGATAACACCTGTAATTTTCAAAGGAGTTATCGGTTCCTTCAAAAATAAGGCTGCGAGTATCATTGTCAGAATAGGTAAGGATGTTGTCATTATAGTGGAATCGACCGGAGAAGTATAGGACAAACCCAATATAAATAATCCTTGATTAAAAACGATACAGAATAATCCTGCGAAAAATAACAATACTAAATCGCGCTTGCTTACTTTTTCTTTTGGAGCAAACAATGAAGCTATCCAAAAACAAATTGCAGCTCCAATCATGCGCATGGATGCCAATGATAAGCTTGTAAATCCAGCATCCATCGCTGCTTTTCCAACCGGAGACATAAGTCCCCACATACATCCTGCTGCAAATAATGCAAGATGAGCTTTCAGTACTTTGCTATTCATTTTTATTTACAAAATGATATATCTAAAATGATTCGAACAAATTAAAACACAATATTTTGTTGAAATTCGGAATTGTTTCCGGCTCTATCCGTTACCACTAAATGAAGCAGTTGATTTCCCTTTTTCATTCGTTTAGAATCGTAAACACAATAGAGTGAATTGGTTTTAGCATCATATTCGAAAAGGACGAACTCTCCATCCAATGTTCCTTTGTAAGAGGCTATTCCACTTAAATTATCCGTAATTTTGAAAGAAATACGCTTGTTAACTCCCCATTTCGCAGGAGTTACAGGAGTTATCACCGGAGGAGTTGTATCTATTTCAATGGAAAATTCGCCCAATTCCCTGATTTCTGCAATCATTTTTCCGTCTTCATATTTTCCGCCTAACCACGTTTTTTTATTTCTCCAATTAGAAACAATCCCGTATTTGGATTTATCAGAATAAGTATCATTTGTAATATCCAGAATCAAAGGACAATACGTATGAAGAGGTATTCTTTCCCCAATAACATACAATGGAGCAAAGAAAGTGTGCTTTGAAATTGTATCTATGTTCAAATAAATATCAGTATATAGATTTTTTCGCGGAATCTTCAACTGAATGCCTTTTTCGATGTATTCATTGTCTCTATTAAAAGGGAAATAAATATCACTTGTGATATTCTCCGAAATTAACGTTTCCTGTCCTAAAATCTCAAAATTTAACGTACTTGTATTTCCATAAATATCTTTCAATATATACTCTATCTGATATTTCCGTTCTTCGTCAATCAGAATGATTCCATTGCTTAAAGATTGATTTATTCCCAAGCGATTTCCCGGGTCAGTAAATGATTTCATGTAAAAAGATTTGTTTTCAATCCAATCTTTCCAATCCACATAAGTATTCAAATAGCGCGTATCATCAAACGAAAAGTTATCCAAAACAGAATGGTAAACTATCTCGCCATCGACTTTCAAAATAATTTCAGGAACCCCGTAAATGTTGGAGGTTTCATTCATTCTATCATAAGCCTTGATTCCTATTCCAATTTTTCCCCAAGCTGTAATCGGATTCGCTATACTTTGTTTTCCTGCTTTATCTTTTTTTAATGTAATGGGCTGATTTTGGCCACTTTGATTGACAATTCCCTCGTTAAATTGAGGAAATAACATGATTCCTCGTATTTCGGGCGGCCGCGTGTCTTTTATCTTTTCCATGAAAAAAGGAAGCGGGTCAATAACTCTCTCGCTTTCAGTTTCACGAAATTCAAAATGTAAATGGGGACCGCCTGAACTACCGGTATTTCCGCCCAATCCAATTCTTTCGCCCATTTTTACGGGAAGTTCTTCGGGTGCGAAATACAAAGTGACGACAAATGATTCTGCTTGATACTGACTATCTCGAACGACAGTTTCTATTTTTGGCGCAAATTTATCTAAATGCGCATAAACAGAAGTGATTCCATCCGGATGATTAATATAAATAGCATTTCCATATCCGTAAGGACTCACATTTATTCGGGAAATGTATCCGTCTTTAACCGATTTGATAGGAATTCCAATAACTCCTTGCGTTCTAAAGTCTATCCCTGAATGAAAATGATTACTCCGCAATTCTCCGAAACTACCGCTAAGATAGAGAGGGATATCTAAAGGAGGCACTAATTCTTGGGCGAAGCAATTACTTATTGAGTGTATAAATAAGAGTAGTAAAAAATGTATTTTTTTGAAGTTCATTATTCTATCAGTTCTCCTTTCCCTTGTCTAATTATTTCGATTTCATCATTCCTGCAATCCACAACTGTTGACGGCTCAAGTCCTCCGTAACCACCGTCAATGACAGCATCTACTATATTTCCGTATTCTTCTGCTATCAATTCGGGGTCTGTACTGTATTCCAAAATATCATCTTTGTCGCGCACTGAAGTCGTCAGAATTGGATTACCTAATTCTCCGACTAAAGTTCGAATGATATTATTATCCGGCACTCGAATGCCGACTTCTTTTCGATTCTTGTATATTTTAGGCAGTTTATTGGTCGCCGGCAATAAAAAAGTGAAAGGACCGGGAAGATTCCTTTTCATTACTTTAAAAACAGCATTGCTCACTTTAGCGTATTCGCTGATATTGCTCAAATCGTTACAAATAATTGCCAAATTTGTTTTTTGAGGATTAATTCCCTTTATCTTGCAGATTTTTTCAACGGCTCTTACATTCAATGCATCACAGCCCATGGCATAAACCGTATCGGTGGGATAAATAATTATTCCACCTTCTTTCAAGATTTCAACAGCTTTGTCGATTTCTTTTTGATTCGGATTTGTTTCGTAAAGCTTTATCAGCATTGAATTATTTTTTTACCCCTAATTGGCTACCGCCGAACGTTGTTTAATAGAACGCGGATAAAGCGGATTAGGTGGATTGTCGCGGATAATAAAAAATTAAACACCTGAATTATCAGCAACTTATAAAATGTAAATCTGCGATAATCTGTCCAATCCGTTTTATCCGCGTTCTATTGGCGACTCTTAACACACCCTCTTGGGGGTGTTTTGCGAATAATCTTTTTTGCTATTTTATCCGTATATAACTTTACCATTCTCATCTTTAAAATCATCCATACTCTTGCTATATACATTCATTGCGCGAAGGCTCATTCCCATGCTTGAGAAACCGCCATCATTGAATAAGTTTTGCATCGTTACTTTCTTCGTCAAATCCGAAAACATAACAATACAATAATCTGCACATTCAGTCGCAGAAGCATTTCCCAAAGGGGACATTCTGTCTGAAAAATCCAACAAATCATTCATTCCTTTCACTCCACTTCCGGCAGTTGTCATGGTTGGCGATTGAGAAATCGTATTTACTCGAACTCCTTTTTCCCGACCGAAAATGTATCCAAAACTTCGGGCAATGGATTCCAATAAGGATTTTGCATCTGCCATATCGTTATATCCAAAGAAGGTGCGTTGTGCTGCCACATAAGACAATGCTAATATGGAACCTTCTTCTGCAATGGCATCTAATTTTTTCGCCGATTGCATCATTTTGTGAAACGACATGGCCGAAATATTCAATGTTTGGTCGTACATTTCATAGTCCAAATCATCGTATGTTCTTTTTTTGCGAACATTGGGAGACATTCCGATTGAATGTAAAACAAAATCAATTTTCCCACCTAATATTTCTACTGATTGAGTAAAAACATTTTCCAAGTCTTCTACGCTTGTTGCATCCGCAGGAATAATTTGACAATTCAGTTTTTCTGCCAAAGCATTGGTTTCGCCCATTCTTACGGCTACCGGAGTGTTGGATAATGTAATTGTTGCACCTTCTTCGACAGCTCTTTCTGCCACTTTCCAAGCAATGGACATATCATTTAATGCCCCAAAAATAACACCTCTTTTTCCTTTTAATAATCCGTACATAATATTTTTATTTTTCATTACCCCCAACCCCCTAAAGGGGACTTTTGCTGACGCCTGCTACAGCGCTTTGCGAAGTCCCCTTCAGGGGATTTAGGGGTAAAAACGACTTTTGAGACAATCTCTGTCCTATTTATTTCAGATGTTCATCAAACCATCTAAAAAATTCTCTTTGAAAAAGAATTCCATTTTGTGGTTGTGATATCCAATGATTTTCATTCGGATATATCAGCATTCGAGAAGGAATGTTTCGCAATTGAGCGGCATTGAATGCCATCATTCCTTGTGACGCTAATATTCTGTAATCCAATTCTCCGTGACTAATCATAATGGGAGTATCCCATTTTTCGATAAACAAATGAGGCGAATTGGCATAACTTCTTTGAGCTATTTTATTCGATTTATCCCAATAAGGACCACCTAAATCCCAATTGGCAAACCACATTTCTTCGGTTTCCAAATATTGTGCTTCCAAATTGAAAATCCCGGCGTGAGCGAAAAATGCTTTGAATCGTTTGTCGTGATTTCCGGCTAACCAGAAAACTGAAAAACCACCATAACTGGCTCCTGTACAACCTAATTTGGTTTCATCGACAAAAGGTTCTTTTGCTAATGCATCAATGGCAGAAAGATAATCTTTCATATTTTGACCACCATAATCACCACTGATTTGCTCATTCCAAGCCTGTCCAAATCCGGGTACGCCATGACGATTCGGGGCAACAATGATATAATCGTTTGCTGCCATCATTTGTAAATTCCAACGAGTAGACCAAAATTGGCTAACAGTACTTTGAGGTCCTCCTTGACAATAAAGAAGGGTTGGATATTTTTTTGTTGAATCGAAATTCGGTGGATAAATAACCCAAGTTAGCATATCTTCATTGGTGGTTGTTTTTATCCAACGAGCTTCTACTTTGCCCATTGTGATTTGCTCCAGAATATCTGTATTTTCCTGAGACAGATTGGTTTGTTCTCCGCTTGCTAAATTTACGGCATATACTTCAGGAGGAGAAGATAATGAACGACGAAGTCCGACTAAAAATCCTTCATCGGAATAAGCAACTGAAATATAGTCGTGGTCGCCTTCTGTTATTTTAGTAATCTGACTATTCGCATTTACTGTGAAAAGTTGACTGGTTCCCAAAACATTTGAAACAAAAAATATGGAGTTGTCTTTCCAGCAAAATCCGTCTACATTGTAATCAAAATCTTTAGTCAAATACGTTTTTTCTTGTGTTTGCAGATTCATTACAAATAAACGATTTTGGTCAGATTCATAGCCATCTCGCTCCATGCTTAACCAAGCAATTGTTTGACCATCTGCCGAAAATTCGGGATGTGTATCATATCCCATCATTCCTTCTGTGATGTTTTTTGTTTCCTTCGTTGCAATGGAATAAATGTAAATGTCGGAATTTGTCGATTCTGCATATTCTTTTCCAATTTTTTTCTTGGATGAATAAGCAATCGATTTGCTATCGGGAGACCAAGCTAATTCTTCCATTCCGCCAAAAGGTTTCATGGGAGCTTCAAAAGGTTCTCCTTCTAAAATGTCGATAATGTTACTTAATGATTTTCCATTATAATCGGCTAGGAATGGACGGGGAATTGTTTCTACCCATTCATCCCAATGTTTATATCTTAAATCATCAATAATTCGTCCGCTAGCTTTATCTAAATCTTTGTATTTTTCCGAACTTTTTTCACCGGATTTTATTTGACTTATGAATAAAATTTTGTTTCCATCCGGTGAAAATTCAAATCCTTCAATTCTCTTTTCATATTGGCTAATCTGAATCCGATTCGTTCCATCGGGATTCATTTCCCAGATTTGTCCATCGTAAAGAAACGCTATTTTTTCTCCAGCTTTAATCCATTGTGCCTCTCCTTCGCTTTTAGGAGAATGCGTGATTTGTTTTTTATTTGTTCCGTCAATATTAATTGTAAATAATTCACGGTTTCGCCTGTTCAACGCAATGTCTGCATAAGAAACGCCATAAAGAACGGTTTTGCCATCCGGCGAAATATTTATTCCTCCCACTTGTCCGAATAAATGAAGAATCTCAGGAGTCATTCGTCCGTCAATTACTTCTACCGGAACTTTGCCTATGATTGCTTCTTTATTATCCTCTTTTGATATATCGCAAGATGAAAAGGAAATTGCCATTACGAATAAATATAAAATCGTTTTTTTCATTATGGATGCTGATTTATCTCTACTAATTCTAACTCAAAGAATAATGTGGTATAGGCTCTCATTGCGCTTGTTGAGGAAGCAGTCGAACCATAACCTAAAAAGTAAGGAATGCAAATTTCCCATTTATCTCCAACAACCATGTTTTGCAATGCGAATCCAAATCCTCGAACCACTCCATTTACATTAAATGATACCGGGATATCATTTTGACTGGAACCGGAATCGAAAACAGTACCAGTATAGTAATAGCCTTTATATTTGACTTTTACACTAGCTGTTTGAATTGGACGTTCTTGTCCCTCACCACTTTTAATCACTTTATGATAAACACCGGAAGGTCCTCCTAAATTTGACATGCTGACAAGTGGAATCCAAGTGGGGTCTTGAACAACTTCTTCGTATGCTTTCAGATTGTCCGATTTCCATTGTTGATTATCACTATTACTGTCATCGTTACACGCAGTAAAAGAGAAAGAAATCAAAAACGCTAATAAATAAATTATTTTTTTCATTCTATTTATATCTTAAAATTGCACTTGTGGGGCGGTTTCTGCTCCGGCTTGAGATTTGAAATATGGTTTTTGTGTGAATCCTGACATATTTGCAATAATATTATTCGGGAAACGACGCACCAATGTATTATAGATTTGAGCTTCATCATTGAAACGAGTTCGTTCTGTGGAAATTCTATTTTCGGTTCCTTCCAGTTGAACTTGCAAATCTCTAAAGTTTTCGTTCGCTTTCAAATCGGGATATGCCTCAACGCTTACTAATAAACGACTTAATGTAGAACTTACTTCTCCTTGAGCTGCTTGAAATTGAGCCATTGTTTGTTCATTCAAATTCGTTGGGTCAATCGTTACTTGCGTTGCTTTCGCGCGCGCATTTATGACTGCTTCTAAAGTGCCTTGTTCATGCTCTGCATATCCTTTCACTGTTGCAACTAAATTTGGAATTAAATCAGAACGTCTTTGGTATTGATTTTCGACATTTCCCCATTGCGCGCTAACTTTTTCATCGGCTTGTACCAATCCATTGTAAACTCCTTTGAACCAAAAGAAAATAATGCCTACAACAAAGACAATTACTAAAATAATGATTAATGACTTTTTCATGATTCAACTACTTGTTTTAATAAGTTTTTTATACTCACTTTTTCTGCTATTATTTTTTCTAAATCGGCAATAGGCACGCGTTCTTGTTGCATTGTGTCGCGATAACGAATGGTTACGCAATTATCATTTAATGTATCATGGTCAATGGTAATGCAATAAGGCGTTCCAATCGCATCTTGTCGGCGATAGCGTTTTCCGATTGAATCTTTTTCGTCGTATTGGCATTGGAAACTGAATTTCAAATCATTCATAATTTCTCTTGCTTTTTCCGGAAGACCGTCTTTTTTTACCAATGGTAATACTGCTAATTTTACAGGTGCCAATGCTGCCGGCAATTTTAAGACAACGCGTGTTTCTCCGTTTTCCAAGCTTTCTTCGCAATAAGAACCGGCTAAAATACTTAAAAACATACGGTCTACTCCAATCGATGTTTCGATAACATACGGAACGTATGATTTGTTCAGTTCCGGGTCAAAGAATTGCATTTTCTTTCCTGAATATTTTTCGTGACTGCTTAAGTCAAAATCTGTGCGGGAATGAATTCCTTCCACTTCTTTAAATCCGAAAGGCATTTCAAATTCAATATCTGTTGCGGCATTTGCATAATGTGCTAATTTTTCATGGTCGTGGAAACGGTATTTTTTATCTCCAAAACCAAGCGATTTATGCCAATTTATACGCGCCTTTTTCCATTTGTCGAACCATTCGAGTTCTTCTCCCGGACGAACAAAGAATTGCATTTCCATTTGTTCAAATTCGCGCATACGGAAAATAAATTGACGTGCAACGATTTCATTACGAAATGCTTTTCCGATTTGAGCAATTCCGAACGGCAATTTCATTCGTCCTGTTTTTTGAACATTTAGGAAGTTCACGAAAATACCTTGAGCGGTTTCCGGACGAAGGTAAATTTTTGAAGCTCCTTCTGCTGTGGAACCCATTTCGGTAGAAAACATCAAATTAAATTGGCGTACGTCTGTCCAGTTTTTCGTTCCTGAAATTGGACAAGCAATTTCGTAATCCACAATGATTTGACGCAATTCATCTAAATTGCTATCATTCAAAGCTTTTGCGAAACGCGTATGTAATTCCTCTTTTTTCGCTGTGTTTTCCAAAACGCGAGGATTGGTTTCTTTGAATTTTGCTTCGTCAAAAGTTTCGCCAAAGCGTTTTGCTGCTTTGTCTACTTCTTTATTGATTTTATCTTCGTATTTAGCAATTTGTTCTTCAATTAAAACATCTGCGCGATACCTTTTTTTCGAATCTTTATTATCAATTAAGGGGTCGTTAAACGCGTCTACGTGACCGGATGCTTTCCAGATTGTGGGGTGCATAAAAATAGCGGAATCAATACCGACTACGTTTTCATTTAGGAGAGTCATGCTATCCCACCAATATTTTTTGATGTTATTTTTAAGTTCAACTCCATTTTGCCCGTAATCATAAACCGCTCCCAAACCGTCGTAAATTTCAGATGACGGAAATACAAATCCATATTCCTTACTATGAGAAACTAATTTTTTGAAAACATCTTCTTGCTGTGCCATATTTTAGTATTATTAATTTTGAGTACAAAGTAAGCTATTTTATTTTAAAAACGGCTGAATTTATTCAAACAAAAAACGGCTGAACTCACGTCCCACCGTTTTCCTCACCGTTTTAATCAAAAAAAGTTAGTTTAAAAGAATATAATATTTAATTTTTTCCTCCAATTGTGTTTAGTTCTCCCAAGTTCTGAAACCCTAAGTTTTGGGAGTATTTTGCTAACAAATCTAAATTTAAATCACCGTTCAAGCTAATTAGATTAAAGTGATGCGCATTCTGAGTAAGAAGGACTAATTCGCTAACAATTCCTTTTGTTTCTTTAATCATAATTATTAACGTTTCTTCTTCTGTATCAATTGATATTAGCTCTGTAAAATTTTTATTCTTTTGGAGTAAGTTATACGCCGAGTTGTAATAATCTTCTGTCAGTAAACTGTTCTCCGATGAAAGAATTTGAATATTTTCTAGTCCATTAATCGCTTCTAATAATTCCGGGGCAGCGACTGAATCCATTTGCATTAGATTGAACATTTTTTTCCCGATTGAAACAACTTTCAGACCTTCGTCTTTTCCGTGTTTGTCTAAAAAAACGTTTACTATTTCCTGTGCTTGTAATGAAACAGTTATCAAACTAAATAATATGCCAATGAAAATGTACTTCATTTCAACGAATCATTTGTAATATCTTGCTCCGATAATTCCAATGAATCCAAAACATTCGCGGGAATTATTCTTTCCGGGACTAATTGCAGTAAAGAAGAAACTTTCGCCAAAACTTCTCCCGTTTCTTTTACTGCATCTTCCGGATTGGTAAAAGTATCCGAAAATACTTTATTCATGAATTTTTCTTGCTGATAGTGTGTATTAACGCCTATCGCAAGCGTGAAAATTACCAAAATAACGGCAGCGATTCGCAAAACCGGATAAAAATGTCTGAAAACGGTCTTTTCGGGAAGCTTCATAAGCTTTTTATCCGCTTTCTTATCTTGTTGTATCGCTTTCCAAACAAATAAAGATTTATATGGCAATAGTTCTTCGGAAATAGATTCTCCGTAAAAGAATTCTTGTAGCAATTGTTCCTCTTCAGGAGTTGTATTGCATTGCCAATATTTCTCTAATAATTGTTTTATATTTTCTTCGTTCATTTTCACTTTGCGTTTTCAAAAAATTCTTTTAATTTTTGTCTGGAGCGGAACAAATTCACTTTTATCTGTTCTTCTGAAATGTTCATTATGTCCGCAATTTGCTTATAACTGAATCCTTCTACTTCTCTTAGATGAAAAATTGTTTGCTGTTTTTTCGACAATTTTTGAATGCATTTTTCAAGCAAAATCATTTGCTCTTCCTGCTCCAAATTATCTTGAGCATTGGATTTTGTTTCGGGAATATCGTAATCGTCACTTAATGCTTCTTGCTGGTTTTCTTTTAATGCAATCTTGTCAATCGCGATATTTCGGGTTGAGCGAAAGCAATAAGCTTCTAAATTATCAATGGAATCCCAATCTTCCTTTTTTTTCCATACATTAAACAGCGTATCTTGAACCACATCTTCAGCATCTTGTTTATTTCCCGTGATGCTTAAGGCCAAACGAAATAATTTATCGACCAGCGGTAATATTTTATTTCTAAATTTGTCCTGTTTCATGCTCTATTTTAAATGACGGTTGAGAAAAGAAAAAGTTACAGTGTTCTGCAAATTTATATGATAATTTTTTAATCTGTGTGAGAATCTACGGATTATTTGGATATTTTTTTACCTTTGTAGTTGATAGAAACGAGTTGAATACAAACCGCATAAAGCATTTTATTATGGAACATACAAGTTTAGATAATATTTACAATGAAATCATGCTTTTATCGGAAACCGATAAAGAAAGATTATTTAAGCGGATACAAAAGGAATTATACGAAAATAAAAAGATTATAGCCTACACAACTGCCGGCAAACCCCTTACATGTTCGGAATATATCGAAGAAATCAATGTCGGATTGCGTCAAATTGAAAGTGGAGATGTATTAACCGATGAGGAATTACAAAAAGAAATTGACACGTGGTAAATAAATATTCCATTCGTTGGTCTCGACAATCAAAAGAAGATTTGAAACAAATCTTTGATTATATTTTGGAGACTGAAAAGAATCGGGAACGTGCTGTTTATGTGATTTTCGGATTGAAACAAAAGGCAAATGAGACAACATTATTCCCTACGAAACATGCCAAAGAACCAGTAGACATTCCCGGAAATATGCGATACGCGGTAAAGTGGAGCTACAAAATATTGTTTACAATAGATGAAAAATATGTGAATATCGTCCGCATATTTCATACTGCGCAAAACCCTGAAAAGTTAAAAAAATTATAATTCTAATAGTGTAGATTTACCCAAATACTAGGACAGCCGCATCAAAATATTTTAGATGCACTGTACGGTAAGCCGCTAAATCTTGATTTTTATTACATGCGTTCGGAAATACTCCGGTTTTCATGTAATTTTGCAACAGATAGAAACAAATTGAATGCAAACCGCACAGCGATGTAATCTAATTATATTTGGATTGGAACATAGAATTCTGGCAGAAATTATGACACGTCGATTGCAAAAAAAAGTTTAACTTACCAGTTAGGTCTAAAATTGACACGCGTTTGGGCTTCATTTTCTACCGAAGAATTATATTTAACAGAACAGCCCATTCTTGAGGCTCTTTCTTTTAGATTATCAATATCTCTCAGATTTTCACGCAATAAGTCTCTGTTTTTGTTGGTCCTATTGTATTGGTCGTGTATTCTGTCATATTGCACATCAGGACTCCATTCTTTAAATATTCTTTGAATAGTTTTGATGTGTCCGTCATATGCGCGTTGAAGATTCTTACAATTTTGTGGGTCTGTCGTTCTTTGACCTGTCGAACTACCTGACCCGCTATTATTACTGCTTGCGGAATTGCTACTGCTACCACTATTACTATTGTTATATGTACCTCCTCCATCTAAACTGTTGCCAATATCTTGCAACGCAGAACCGAATGCTGACAAATCATCCCAAAAAGTAGACTTTTTATTTGTCTGAACTGGTTGTTGTTGGTACGCTAAGTCTCGTTCTCTTTTTTCGTTTTCTAACCTATCAATATGATATTGAACTAAAGCGATATTTTCTATAGCTAACTCATTTGTCGAATCTATTCTATGAGCTCTTTGAAAATATGGCAGCCGCCCCCTATAATAAGACAAATCTCCAGAACTTAATTCTTTATTTAAGAGAATTTCACCGAATTCATTATAGATATCGGAGTGTTCTCTATCGGTTAATTCTACAAATCCGCAAGCTTTTTGAAGGCAATAGAATATAGGGCCATTTGGCACGCATTTTTCAGCTAAATCATACCAAAAATCAAATTGAGCTTGTCCATTTCTTTCTGTTTCACTAAAATTCAAAAAAAAATTTTTCTTTTTAGGCATCCAAACAACACCATTCGTACTGTCGACAAGATACCCCCAAAGTCCTAAAGGTCCAAATAATATATTTGTGTACACAAGAGGGTTTACTTTCTTTTGTACAATGATTGATTCAGCAGCATAATTGCCGGCAAATATTGTTATTGTATCTTGCTTTTTATAACCAAGATCGCTTCTATATGGCAATTTGTCAAAACGAATAAATTTTTCATTTTTAAATATAAGTACAGTATCGCTGATGTTCCCTTCTATTTGAGAATAACTTGAACCTGACACCAATGATGCTATACATGAAGAAAACAATACTGGCATAAAAAACATGATTAAAAACAAAACAGAGTAACTAAAATAATTTTTTTTCATTTGTAAATAAGAGATTATTGCTTTCCGTCCCAAGTCAGCAGGTTAGTATATGCGCATAAAAAAAGCGTGGGACTTTAACTATATTCGCTATTGAGGTCTTCGACTACCTATGCAGACAAACAAGTAAGCCCACGCCGATTAAGGCGTGAGCGTTGGACTACTTATTCTTGTCTGCTTTTTGAAATTGTCGAAGTTTCAATAGCAAGAATAAAAGCTAACGCTTTTTTAATATGTCTTTAATATTAATTTTTTATTTCATTCACAAAATTTTACATTCTATAATTCAGATACAAAAATAGATAATATATTTGAAAAATGAAATTCATTTACTATCGTCTACGCGTAAAATTAGGAGCTAATATCCCGTTGAGGGATAAAATATAATCCTTTTAGGATTTTTTGAAAATGTATTTGATATTAAATTATACAAGGTATCACTCCATTTCTGTTGGCCTTTTAGCCATTTTGCAAGCTGGACAGAAATGGCTTTGTGTGAAAGGTTTCAAAAATTATTCTGTATCTTTGCAACAATGAAACCAACATTGAAATTTAATTTTGTGGGAATTATGGCAGTTATTTCCACTGTTTTATTTGGGTTAAGTCTTGTTATTACTTATTACGACAGGTCTATTGGGCATTATTTGGTTAATATAAGTCTTTTTTTAACTTCTCTTTCTTTTCTTATCAGAGCTCGCAATCAAGCAAAGAAGTAGAAGTAAAGCTTTGAATATTTTCGGGAATCTAACGGCAATCTACTATTAATTATCAAGTTACCATAATTGCCACAACACAAGAAAATAAGATATTAGAATTAGCTTTGTCATCTGATTTTAGCGATTTTGAAGATGCTATTCAGTATTACACAGCTTTAGACAATAAGCTTGAAATCATAATAACCCGAAACAAAAAAGACTTTAAGAAATCGAAACTTCCTGATTCAGTTAAAATACAAACTGAAAATTATTGTATAGTTTAATCTTTTTATTTATTTTTACGCCTGCATCCATACTATTAGTATGAAAAAAGAAGAAAAAACAAACTATTCCAAGATTAGCAAAATAATGCAAGAAATTCCGAAAAGTCTTGTCTTATCGTCTTCTTGGCTTGTATCTAAAGGATATTCATACGAATTACAGCAGCGATACAGGAAAAGCGGCTGGTTAAAGTCTATAGGTAAAGGAGCAATGTTAAAATCCGGAGATACGCTTTTGCTCTCCGGTGCTCTTGCTGCTTTACAATCTCAAGCAAATATCAATATTCACATAGGTGGTCGTTCCGCATTAGAACTGAATGGAGTTGCTCATTATTTGCAGCTTTCTTCTCCTGAAGTAACATTATTCACTCACAGTAAAACGAAACTGCCGGTATGGTTTACGAATAACAAGTGGGATACTGATTATAAACTGTTTAAGACTTCTCTTTTTAATAATAATGCTGTTGGCTTAATAGATTACCAAGATGTGGGAATAGATATAAAAGTGTCAAGTTCTGGTAGAGCGATGATAGAATGTTTATCTTTATGTCCGAATAATTTTCCTCTAACTGAAGCATCTGAATTAATGGAAAGTTTATCTACCTTGCGCCCCAAACAAGTGCAAGAGTTATTAGTGGAATGTAAATCCATAAAAGCCAAAAGGCTTTTCCTCTATTTTGCAGAACGCGCTAAACATAGCTGGTTTAAACACATAGATAAAACAAAAATAGACCTTGGCGCCGGCAATCGGAGTATCACAAGCAGTGGTATATTGGTTTCTAAATATAGTTTGGTATTACCTAAAGAATTGGCGCAATGAAAGAAACATATAAGAAACAGGTGTCGCTTTTGTTGGATATATTGCCTGAAATAGCAAAAGAAGATGTATTTGCGCTTCATGGAGGGACAGCAATCAATCTGTTCTGTTTGAATATGCCTCGTCTATCGGTTGACGTAGACCTCACATTTATTCCGTCTAGTGAAAGTCGCGACAGAGATTTACAGGATATAAGAGCCGCTCTTGAAAGAATAAAAAAGCGAGTAAAAAAACAAATTCCAAATATTCGCTTTAATAATCCGATAAAAGCTGAAGAGGAACTGAAATTGATATGCGCTACATCTGAGGCAATGGTCAAAATTGAAGTAAACCAAATCAATCGCGGAATAATTGCGGACACCGAATTGATAGTATTATGCGATAAAGCTCAAGAAGTCTTTGATAAATTCTGTGAAGTAAGAATGGTTTCACAAAAGCAATTATGGGGTGGAAAAATTAATGCTGCATTAGATAGGCAACATCCACGAGATTTGTTTGATGTAAGAAATCTGATAAGTGAAGGAGGTTATTCAACTGATGTAAAGAAAGGGGTTCTCTTCTTCCTTTTATGCGGCAAACGACCAATACATGAGCTGCTAAGACCTCACTTTATTGACCAATCTACTGTATTCGAAAGCCAATTTAAAGGAATGACAGATAGCTCTTTTGAATATCCTGAGTATGTAAACACAAGAGAAACTCTGATTAAAATGGTCAATGAATCTCTGACAAAAGAGGACAAAGAATTTTTGCTGGCATTTTCCAAAGGAGAGCCAGATTGGACAAATGTTGATTATAGCAAATATCCGGCAATAAAATGGAAATTGCTAAATGTCAACAAATTAAAAAATGAAAATCCTCAGAAGCACAAAGAGACAATTGAAATTCTGAAACATGTTTTACTCATTTAGAAAATGAAACATTAGCAAAAAACACAACATTTACACAGCACTATGTGAAAGTTTAAATTATTTTCTGTATCTTTACTGATAAATTCAAGTATTAAATCATTAAAATTATGAAAAATATAAGTTTTGGGATTCAACTGTTAATTGCCGTTGGCGCAGCAATTGTTATGACTACTATTGAATATTTTCTTGAATATTTTCTCATGAATCATTTTATGTCTGAAAGTAAATTATTCGCTTCGTGTGGTTTTATTCTAATGAAATTGGGCATTAATACTCTTATCATGTATGGCGTTTTGTCATTTGTTCGTTGGTTCTTAAAAAAACGGGAATAAAGTAAAATGAAAATTTACACACTCTTTTCACTAAAATGGAAATCGATAATTAGACACCCTTTATTTGAACAAGGCCTAATTTTTCAATTCTTACTTTCTGTTTATATCTTTTCGTTGCTGGCATTATTATTCATTAGTGGGACTTTCTGGGCAAATAATTATTGGCAAATAAATGATTATTTGGGGGTAAATGATTATTCGCCTCTGCGGTCAACGAATGTGATTTTTATCTTTTTATTTTTGCTGATTCCTCTTCTTTGTATTGACTTTATATTGAAGTTTTTTCTGAAAAAAGTAAGTTTTTTATTTCAATCTCTTCGCCGTTTCCCGAAAAGCAAAAACAGCATCAAACGTTATCTTTTTGCAGAAGAATTGATTAGCATTTGGAATATTTACCTTTTAATCTTTTTCTATTCTTTCTTGACAAAAAATATTTATCCGGATTATGGCTGGCTGATTACTTTCGTTTCTTTTGTGACGGTCTATTTCTTGCAACTGCTTGTGAGCCGGTTTGTGAATTTGATTAAACATCGTACGATTGACAGTCTTAGCCGGCCGACTTCCGCAAATCTTTACGTATCAAAAAGTTCCATTGCAAATCATTTGTTTCTTAGCATAAAAATGATTAGACGCTCACCTCGTTTACTCCACCAATTTTTAGTTTATTTTATACTGACAATCGGTTATTTTTTTATAATGACGACAAATTCGGAAATACCTGGTTCATTTCCCACAAAATTATTTTTTTTGTCAGTAATCTTTATTTTATTTCCTTTAACATTCAGTCAGTTCTTATTTTCAGCAGAAGCGTCCTTTTTTGATTACTTGATAACAACTCCGAATTTTAAAAAGATTCTTCCGGCAAGATATATTTTGTATCTGACTGTTTCTTTTATCTCCTTTTTCGCGTCATTGTTCATTCTGACTTTTGATTTGAATGGTTTTATTGAATTAGTCGCGATTTTTCTTTATTGCATCGGACCAATTACTTTATCTTCTTTCTGCGGCATTTTGTTCGCCAATAGAAGATACGATTTATTTGCATCTTATTCTAAAATGCTCGCAAGTCCTCCATTATTGCAATCAATAGTTGTTGGAGTAATTTATGTCGTTTTGGTGTTATTCGTACTTGTTGTTTTTTGGCTGTTTTCGGCTCAAGTTGCAACTTATTTTATGCTAATTGTCGGAGGAGTTTCAATCTTGTTATCCAACCATTGGTTTAATTATCTATATCGATGCTTTTATCCTAATAAATATGAAAAATTAGAAATCTTTAGAATGCAATAAAAATGATGGAAATAGAAATAAAAAATCTAACAAAAATATACAATAAGCAAACGGTTGTTTCTATTGAGGAATTGAAAGTTAATGAAGGAGAGATTATCGGATTAATCGGAAATAATGGCGCAGGAAAAACAACTTTGTTAAGATTGTTAACCGATTTGATAAAGGCTGATTCCGGCTTTGTCTATTCAAGAAGCAAAAAAGTAAACAAAACGGAAGATTGGAAATTTTATACTTCTGCCTATATTGATACCGGCTTTTTGATTGAGTTTCTTACACCGGAAGAGTATTTCAATTTCATTGCATCCAATTATAAAATAGACAATAACGAAGTGAAAAATATGCTGAATCAATTTGCGGATTTTATGAATGGCGAAATTCTCGGAAAACGAAAATACATTCGGGATTTATCGTCCGGGAATAAACAGAAAATCGGAATTATTGGCGCTCTCATCAGTAAACCGGAAATTTTATTTTTAGATGAGCCGTTCAATTTTTTAGACCCTAGTTCACAGTATTTTATTAGTAATTATTTAAGCGAACTGAACAAACAATCCGGAACAACGATAATTATATCAAGCCATAATTTAGGATGCGTTTTCGATATTTCATCTCGGATTATTTTACTGGACAAAGGGCAAATTATTAAAGATACTTCTCAGATTAACAACGAATTAAAAGAGGAAATAAATAATTATTTTAAGATTAATTTAGATAGAGAGACCTAATTTCTATGAAAATTATTTTTAATATCGAATGGCTTTCAATGCATCGGAAATACGGAAATTCCACGTTTCTCGTGCTTACTTATCGATTGATTAAAAATAGTTTTTTGTTTTTTGCTCTATTTGCTTGGGGATTTGTCTTCAGTCTGTGCATTGAAACGGAATATATAACTTCTTTTACTTATGAGCAAATTGTCATTGTTATTATGCTTTTGTATGGTTTGTTTTTGAAAAAAGAAAATCAATATGCTATTACACCTTATCTTATCCGAATTCCGGAGATTGAAATACGGAAATATATTTTCATCAAAGAATCAATATCTACATACAATTTTTGGGTCTTACCTCTGATTATTCCCTTGCTTCTTATGAATGGAATTGAATGGTCAGCGAGCAAATTCATTTTATTATTCATAAATACTTTTCTTGTCGGTTTATTTCTAAACTTATTTGTGAGAATCGTCAAATTTTTCTGTAATCAGCAGCGATTGTGTTATTTGATTACAATGGCGATTTTATCAATGTACATAATTATACTTGTGATAACGCGTCACAAAATCGTGGAATTTTCTTACTTGAATTGGCTGGCTCATTATTATAGCACTATCGGATTATTCATTGGCGTTTCTTTAATCATACCGTTTTATATGTATGTGATTAAACAAGAAATGTATCTTATATATGATAATAATCGCAGAAATGAATCGATTTATTTCTTTGGATTGCAATCAATTACGGACAATCCATTTAACAAACTTTTTGTTTTACAATTGATACGCAGCAAAGGTGCGCAAAAATTTCTGAGAGCAATTTTACTTTGTGTAATCGTGGGATTGTTAAATTATTGGTTTGACTTTTTTAAATTAATGGGACTAGCCATATATTTAGGCGCATATACTTTAAATATGTTGCAATTTACAATCTATCTTCATTCGGATTATTTTGATGCATTATACACTCAACCAATTTCGATTAAGTCTCTCTTATTAAATGCTTTTTATACAAATGTTTGCATAGTTAGTGTTTTATTTCTATTGTTATTTATTTATATCGTGATATACGATTATTCATTTATTTTACCTGCTATCGCAGTCTATTTGTACATATCCGGTCCGCTAGCATTGATTTTGTTCTTTAACATTCTATTCGCAAAACACTATGATTTAGATGCTGTTGAATCAGAATTTACTGTTCGACGAACATTCGCACAAAAAATAATCGGAGGTATTGCCGGCGGTTCTCTTTTTGGAATTCTTGCTATAATTCATTTCCTGCCAACAACAGGTTGTTACATTATTATTGCAATCAGTATCGCTGTTATTCTAATGCATCATTATTGGATTGGCTATTTATATGAACAGTTTATGAATAGAAAATATAAAATCATGAACAATTTAAGAAAGTAATCTTTTTAAGAGTTTTATTAATGAAAAAATACTAATTTTGAAATAAACAAAAGAATCCGATAATGAACAAGCAAGTTATAAACTTCGGCAAATTTGATTTCACTCTATATTCCCTGTTTTTTGTTATATTACTCGGGATGAATCTCCTTATCCTTTTCTCTTTAGGAGAAGGCAGTTTAGAGACCTGTTTTAAACTTACTCTTTTGAATGTTGTAACCTATCCGCTTTTTAGCTTTTTCTTATTCATGAATACAAAGCCATGTGATTTTGCTAATTCCCCGGAATTAAATAAACGAGAATATATAATTCGTGAATGTATAATGTTAATCAAATATAATATTCCTTGGTTATTATTGGTCCTTTCTACGTTTATTATTTCTCCCTTAATCAACAAAGACTTTTTCGGAAGTTTTACAATAATCGATTGTTTTATTCTCTTTAGCTTGCTGTATCTTATTGTGAATCTGTGGATTTTTTCGGCAATCATGAGAAATTTTTATCGGAAATTTTATTATTTATTAGTTATAATACCCGGATTAATTTATCAAGCATACATTGCCTTTATCTCTTATTCTAAAGAAAGCTTTCTTATTCTGTCTGTTGGAATAATTATTTTAACTCATGTTGTGGTGATTGCTTTGGCTTTAATGACAAAAAAACAGAAAATACAGTCACATTTTTAAGAGTCTATACAAAAATCTTAAAATTATCATGTAATTTTGTAGCTGACTCAAACATCAAGCAATGTATAAAATCTGTAAACAATTTTCATTTTCCGCGTCTCATGTCTTAAGTTTATTGGGCGCAAATCATCCTTGTGCGCGAATGCATGGACATAATTACGTTATTACCGTTCATCTAAAATCCGAAACATTGGACGAATATGGCTTTGTGAAAGATTATAAAGCATTGAAAATTGTGAAAGAATACATTGATGAAGCATTAGACCACCGTCATTTAAATGATGTAATTCCGGGACATCCGACTTCTGAAAATATTGCGAAATTTATCTTTGATAAATTCAAACCCGAAATCCCTGAATTATACGCAGTTGAAGTAAGCGAAACGCCTCAAACGTCATGTATTTATGAGCCTTAATGTCAAAGAAATTTTTTATTCTTTACAAGGAGAAGGCGGTCGACAAGGAGAAGCGTCTATTTTTATTCGCTTAACTCGTTGCAATCTGAAATGTGATTTCTGTGATACGGATTTCAAAGAGGGAAAAGATATGGAAATTGAACAAATTATTTCTTATATCAAGCAATCTCCTTGTCAATGGATTGTTTGGACGGGCGGAGAGCCGACATTACAATTGACCGAAGAGATTTTGTTGTTCTTCAAAAAAGAAGGTTTTCAACAAGCGATTGAAAGCAACGGACATTTCCCCTTGTCTAATTTATTGGATTATACAGTTGTAAGTCCCAAAGGAAAAATCGATTATGCAAAAGAAATGAATCCAAAAGTAGACGAAATTCGCTTGCCCTTGAAAAAAGGAGATGCGATTCCGAATATAGCATCTCTTCCCAATGCTCAATATTACTTTTTAAGTCCTGTTTTTACGGACGACAAAAAAACGACACAAGCGAACATCGATTTTTGTGTGGAACAAATCAAAGAGAATCCGCAATGGAGATTAAGTTTGCAAATACATAAATTAATAGGAATTGAGTAAATGGAAAATTTTGAGCTAAATATATTGGGTTGCGGCTCTGCTTTGCCCACGACAAAGCATTTTTTGAGTTCGCAAGTAATCAATCTTCGAGATAAACTTTATATGATTGATTGCGGCGAAGGAACTCAATTGCAGTTTCGCACGTTAAAACTTAAATTCCAACGACTAAATCATATTTTCATTTCGCATCTACACGGAGACCATTGCTTTGGATTGCCCGGCTTAATTTCGACTTTAGGATTATTAGGGAGAACGGCTGATTTACACATTTATGCGCAACCGGATGCGGAAAAAGTTTTTCAACCTTTTTTGAGTTATTTCTGTAAAGAATTGCCTTATAAAGTGTTTTTTCATTCGTTTAGCCCTTCTAAAAATGAACTCATATTTGAAGATAGAACGCTAAAAGTGTTTTCGATTCCTTTGAAACATCGTGTTCCGTCTGCCGGTTTTTTATTTGAAGAAAAGCCCAAATGTGCGCATATCATTCGAGAAATGATTGATTTCTATCAAGTTCCTGTTTTTCAAATAAATGCAATCAAAAATGGAGCGGATTTTATTACTTCGGAAGGAGAAACGATTGCGAATAAACTTTTAACAAAACCCGCAAATCCGCCTCATAAATATGCTTATTGTTCGGATACTGCTTATTCTGAAAAAATTATTCCCATAATTGAAGGAATAGATGTTCTTTATCATGAAGCAACTTTCAGCAATAAGGATATCGCTCGAGCGAAAGAAACGTATCATTCTTCCGCACAGCAAGCGGCTCTCATTGCGAAAGCTGCTTGTGTGAAGAAACTAATATTGGGGCACTTTTCGGCTCGGTATCCGGATGAAACTATTTTATTGAAAGAAGCACAAGCGATATTTCCGAATACTATTTTGGCAAATGAGCGAATGGTAATCCCTATTTAGATTACAAAGACGCTTTAATGCTTTCCAACCAAGCATTCACGCGGCTTTCTGTTTTAGCAAATTCATTATCAACATCAATGACTAGACCTACGAAATTTCCGTCTACAACAGCTTTGGAGTCATCAAAATCATATTCATCTGTAGAAACTGAACCAATTAAATTCGCTCCTTTGTCTTTCACAGCTTGATAAAGAATTCCCATGCCATCCACAAAAGTGTCCGGATAAGATTCAGCATCTCCTAAGCCAAAGAAAGCAATCGTTTTTCCGTTCAAATTACTTTTTGCTAATTTTGGAAGATAAGAATCCCAATCATCTTGCAAATCGCCAAGTCCCCAAGTCGAAGTTCCTAAAATAAGAGCGGAATAAGCATCTAAATCTCCGTCTTTCAGTCGGTCAACATTAAGAACATCAACTTCATTTCCGGCTAAACCTTTTGCAATCTGTTTTGCAACGTCTTCGGTATTCCCGCCTGAAGAACCATATACAACTGCTATTTTTCCCATAATTATCAATTTATAAAAATTTTAGTGAATAAAAGTGTTTCTAAATCATTTTTCGATACTTGCTTTGTGATAAAAAGAAGTTCTCGCAATTCGTGTAATTCATGTGAATGTAAACAAAAGAATACATTTTTAACCGGAAAACTAAGAAATATTTTCCGGTTAAAAGGCTTATTGCGGTTTGCTTCGATTGATTTTTCTTCGTCTACTTCTGCGATGTATTTCTGAAAAGAAGCAAAATCTTTTTTCTTAAGAGAGATAAACAAATTGCCAAATTCTAATTGGTAAGTATCGCAACATTTACAAAAATGTAATTGTCCGTTATTTGTTCTATTTATTAACTTCATAATTAATCTTTTTTTCAGAACAAAGTTCCGGATTTGATTTTGTATCCGCAATCCCCATAAAAAGGTAATTTTGAGGGGAAAATTACCTAAATGATGACATCTGTAAAATCGTGTAAGAGGTTGTCTCAAAAGTAAAATATCTGTCATTTTACCCCCAACCCCCTGAAGGGGGCTTTTGCTTACGCCTGCTACCGCGTTTTGCGAAGTCCCCTTCAGGGAAAACAACGTTCGGCGGAGCCAATTAGGCTTTTGAGCAACCTCCTACTTTAGAATATTGATTCAACAACTTTATCAATCATTTGATTGAAATACGGATTTTTCATCCGTCCAACTTTCCGAATTACCCCGGTTTCTTTATCGGAAGTTATTATCTGGCATTTGATGTAACTTTTTTTAGATAGCGAAAAGTCAATCATTTCATTTGTAAGTAGGTAAGAATATTCAGGAAAGTAATTTTTTGAAGAAATAAGCACCAAATAAAAAAAATCTCTTTTTCATTCAATTCATCATTAGATACAATAACGGCCATATGTGGCTTGAATTTAAAGTCAGGGAGCAAAAAATTTATCTCAACAATATCAGCCTGCCTATATTTCATAAATATTTGGCAATTGTTTTAGAAGCATTCATCTTTGAATTGAAAATAAATATCTCACTTTCAGTATATTTATTATCTTTTCTTACTCCAAACATTTTTTGATAAAGAGCTAATATCTTCTCATCGTCAAGTGCAATTTTCCTTTCCTTTGTAATTGGTACCATAAGTGTTTGATTTTATGTGCGTTTTACGTTACAAATTTGATAAACATTTTTGAAAAAACCAAATAATATTTCGTTTTGAATGTTATATTTGTGTTAGGAATTGCATATTAAGAATGGTAAAAGTATATAGTTTATGGCAAGAGAACTTAAAACAGTTTCGCTTGATATGATGATTGACAAACATATTGGAAAGCGAGGTAGCGAAAAAAGAGAAGCATTTGAAAATGAGCTAAGAATAGAGTTTTTAGGACAAACCATTAGACAAGCTCGTAAAGAACTAAATTTGACTCAAGAAGACTTGGGGAAATTAGTTGGTGTACAGAAAGCGCAAATATCGAAAATAGAAAATAGTGTAAAAAACGCCAGATTTGAAACCATATTGAAAGTGTTTGAGGCTTTAGGGGCTAAAATAAGTTTCAGCGTAGAGCTTAACAATGAAAAATTAGCTTATTAAGAAGAAATTAACTGATATGAAGCCCTTTCTAGCTTTTTACCATTTGCTGAATATTCCTTCTGCTTAAAACGAAAAACTAGTTGTAACAAAAATCGACCCTTTATTCTTCTTTTTCCCCAAATCATCTTCCAAATAAGTCAGACGTTGCACCCATTCGAGACGGAAAAGTTTCAGAATATTTACCAAACCAATATTCATTTCAACATAAGGCTCTTGCCCTAACGGTTTTATCCCTTGATTAAATGCAAATAATTCCGGATGAAGTTCCGGATTATTATTGTCTGACAAAGGACCGTAAATCATTCTTGTTCCTATACTTGTTTTGATTTTGCTTTCAGAAAGTAAGTCAAAAGGAGACCAATTAAACAAAAAATTAACATCTCCCGAAACAAAATTATCTGTAACAAATTCATAAAAATGAAGAAGATTATAATTATCCGGTTCGTAAATATAACTCTGATTTCCGGAAGGAATAAACAATAATGGAAAAGGAACACGATTCCAAACTTTTCCGCCGGAAATCTGAAAATCAACCTTTCCAATGCTATTAGATAAATCAACTGATTTATATGCTGTTAAGCTCGTTTTGTGATAATGATACTCCGAACCAAAAAGACCCTTCAATCCGATTTTATGCTCCAAATCCAACTCAATGTCTCCTCTACGAAAATAGATGCGCTTTTCCCTATTTTGCAAAAATGCTTCATGCGGAGAATATCGCAAAGAAAGACTTATTTCCGAATTTTTTATAGCCGGAACGACAGAGGGAATGTCGTTTTTTTGCGTTACATACAGTATGCTTCCTACCGGTTGGTCAAACAAATACTTTCCACCTATTTTGAACGAAAATCGATTTTCCCATTCTTGCTCATAATTAATAGAAGCCAATTTTTGCAAAGACATATTGTGTGTGCCGGAATGAGAAATAGAATAAAGAATCCTATCGCGCCGAGTCGTTAACAAATCATGTCCCGGAATATTCAAATCATGAATATACGTAAATCGAAACAATCGTTTCGGAAATTCCCAAATATCTTTATCTTTCGGCAAAAAAGAATAAATAATATCTCCTCGATATTTCAATTTTTCATCTTTTGTTCCATAAGCAAGATAACCACCCAAAAGCCAATGTTTGTGCAAGTTAAGAGTTGTATTTCCGCCCAGTCGAAATCGGACACCTTCCATTTCATTGTAACTCAATGCCTGAAAAATCGGTCCCCATTCAAAAATGCCATTTTCCCCGCCTAATGTATAATGGTCTGTCAACAAAAAATGAACTGCGTTTTTCAAATTGCTAAAATGAGTCGTTTTTGAAGCAATTGCAGCAACATTTTCCACTTGTTTTTCCGAAGCAGTTAAAGGTTCTATATTTCCCGAATAGTTCATTTTGCGATTAACGACAATTGCGCCCTTAGTCTCATCGCCGAAAGTAAACACATAATCCTTTTTTTCCGGAAAACTAATGCCATCTTTCATTTCAAACGTTTGAGTCAATAAAACATCCTTTATAAAATTCATTTTATGGGTGTTATTTATCGAAAAAAAAGCCCGTTTCAAATGATATTTTTCATCTGCAGTAACATAAAGATAACCCGTAAAAGCATTTTTCGTATAATCTTTAGGAAAAAAGACAATTTCATAAACCAATTGACTATCCATTACACTTTTAGAAGAAACATAATAATTGTAATGATTCATGTTTTTTTTAGTCAAAGGCCCTTTATGATTCAAAAACAAAATGTCATTTTTATCTTGAAATAAATCAACATCTCCAAACATTTCGTCTAACAGATAAGCAACATTTTGCTTTCCAATAAATCCATAAATTCCCTCATTTTTCGATGACAAAAGAACATTTCCGTTTTTCGTTTCCTCATGAAGACCAACAGTCAAGGCAATTTCATTCTTTTCTAAAGGAACACTATACTGCAACCAAGGTTGATAAGGAACAACAATATATTTATAAATAATATCTTCAGCTTCAGTCGAATATGAAATGTGTTTGTCTAAATAATGTTTATTTAGGATAAAATTAACCGAAGTTTTTTTATATATATCCGAAGTTGTATTAAATTTGGAATTGTCTCTTTTTTCTATCACTTGCATGATGATAGAATCCGCATTTTCAGTAAACGGATAATATCGCAAAGCATGTAAATCCATTGCCGAATATTTTATTTCTATAAGAGAATTTTGGGCAGAAATAAAAAGATAACAAAAAGATAACATTAATGAACAAAAAAATCTGGATTGTACTGTTTTCATTTAACGAAAAATAACTACTTTCGCAAAAGTAATTATTTTTTATCAAACATTTTAATAACGCATTTATCATGACCAATTTTGCAGAGTTAATTACCAAGCGAAGAAGTATTAGGCAGTACACGGACAAAACTCTTTCAGCCTCTGATGTTGAAAAAATTATGAAGGCAGCTTTAATGTCTCCTTCTTCTAAAAACAGCCAACCTTGGCAATTCGTATTAATCGAAGACAAAGAAACGTTGAGAAAACTTTCTCTGAGCAAACCCACCGGAGCGGCTTTTGTTGAAAATTGCGCTTTAGCAATTGTTGTTTTAAGCGACCCGCTGCAAAGTGGCGCGCACATTGAAGACGCAGCAATTGCCGCAACTTACATTCAATTGCAAGCAGAAGATTTAGGCTTTGGGAGTTGCTGGATACAAATCAGAGGGCGAGAAACCGAAAACGGTTACGATTCGGAACAATATATCAGAGACTTATTGGAAATACCTTTACAATTAACTGTCGGCTGTATTATTGCGATTGGAGATAAAGCGAAAGAAGGTAAACCTCACAATGAAGAAAAACTTCAATGGGAAAAACTTTTCGTAGAAAGATATGTTAATGAACCGGTTGAACGTTTTGAATAATACAATTGTTCTTATTGGAGCGGGAAATGTAGCTACACAATTGGGAATCGCTTTGCAAGAAAAGGGATTTCCAATTGTGCAAGTGTATAGTCATACCTTAGATTCGGCTAAAAAATTAGGAGATAAACTTTCTGCTGATTACACAACTGATATAAAACAGCTTCGACAAAATGCTGAAATTTATATTTTTGCATTGAAAGATTCCGTTTTGCCGGAAATTTTGGAAGAAATGCCTTCCGTGAATGGTCTTTGGGTTCACACCGCAGGAAGTGTTCCTTTGGATATTTTCAAGGGAAAGAATGGGAATCGATGTGGCATATTGTATCCTTTGCAAACGTTTAGCAAAACGCGTAAAGCTTCTTTTGATTCGATTCCTTTTTTTATCGAAGCGAATTATCCCGAAGATGAAATTTTACTGGAAAAAATAGCTTCTGCTCTTTCCAACAAAGTAATTCATCTCTCTTCTGAAAAACGAAAACAACTTCACTTAGCCGCTGTTTTTGCTTGTAATTTTACAAATCACATGTATGTTTCCGCAGCAAAAATTTTAGAAAAGCATGACTTGAATTGGGAATTTTTACTCCCTTTAATACAGGAAACGGCGAATAAAGTAAATGAACTTCATCCGAAAACTGCTCAAACGGGACCGGCAATCCGCTATGACCAGAATGTCATCAATAAACATTTGGAAATGTTGAAAGAGGAGCCGGATAAGCAAGAATTATATAGATTATTGAGTCAAAGTATTCACAAAGAACAATCTAAATAGGGTAATTTCGCTTAGTAGCCAGTGAGTTTACCATCCTCTCCCGCTGGCGCGGATTTGTAATCCGTGCCGAACAGATATAAAGGCACGGATTACAAATCCGCGCCAGCATAAATCTGCGATTATCAGCCCAACCCGCTTCATCCGTGTTCTATTGGCCAATTTTAGATAATATAAGAAACTTCCTTAAAAGCATAACAACGATTTTCTCCCGTATCGGTTTTTAGACAAAGCAATCCGTTGTCTCCAACAGATTCTATCTGAGCCTGAAATTGACCCTTTTGGTCTTTATAAGCATGAAAACCCGATTTGCGGAATAAAGCATCCGAATAAGCTTGCGCAATTAATTCAAAATTGCCTTTTTGTAAAACGTTATACCAATGTATTATTCGTTCAATCATTGTTTCTAACAAAACATCCAAATCAATTTCCTTTTTCAGAATTTGTTTCAATGAAACCGGATTGGGTGCATTGCTCGTGAAAATTTCCTGATTAACATTTAGTCCAATACCAATAACGGATTGTAAGAACTCATTTCCTTGAAACTCATTTTCTATTAAAATTCCGGCCACTTTTCGAGAATCAATATAAATATCATTTGGCCACTTAATTGTTGCTGATTCCACCCAATTTTCCACCGAATCTTTCACGCCCAAAGCAACTATTTTCGACAAAAGGAAATTTTGCTTTATCGGCAAAAAAGTAGGATATAAAAGCAAACTGCAAGTGATATTTTTTCCCGATTCAGACTCCCAATGATTTCCGGCTTGCCCGCGGCCAGCCGTCTGACTCTCGGCAATTACAACCGTTTCTTCTTCCAGAATTTGTTTTTTTGACAATTCTTTGAGGAAAACATTGGTCGAATCAATCGATTTTATCTTGATAATATTCATCGCGTATCTTTTTAGGTAACTTTTTCATCACTTCATCAATTGAATGGCAAATCCAAAGTTTTGCTTCTTCCCATTCCATTTCCTGATTCAGATAAATGGTATTCCAATATTTTTTATTAAAATGATAAGCAGGCTCAACACAAGCATATTTTGCGCGCAAGTCCAATGCTTTTTCCGGGTCGCATTTCAATGATACTTGTAAATGCGGACTGTCCAAAGGAATAAGAGCAAACATCTTATCACAGACTTTTAGTACTAATGAAACTTCATCAAAAGGAAATGATTCAGTCGCTCCTTTTTGGGACATACAATATTCATAGAGAGCTTCAACATTCATAAAATCATTCATTAATAAATTAGACTTCACAAATTTACTTGAAATATTTGAAATTGTGTTGCACTAAATATTATTTTGAAATGTTACGCTCTTTTCTCTTTTAACATTGCAGTAATCTATTCAAAGATTTCAATAAACTATTGCTTTGTCAATACCATTTTGTATTTTTGTAAAAAAATAAAATACATTATGAAACGAAGCATGATTTTTGTAAAATCACCAAAGTCCATGATAATAAAAATCGTGCGAGTTCCATACGGCCTTTAAAATATAAATTATTATCGTATGAAATACAATCGCATTCTACTTAAACTCAGCGGCGAATCTCTTATGGGAGAAAAACAATATGGAATTGATGAAAATCGCCTGACTGATTATGCAAAGCAAATCAAAGAAATTGCTGATATGGGCATTCAAGTAGCCATTGTAATCGGAGGAGGAAATATTTTTCGCGGATTGAGTGGTACATCCAAAGGATTTGATCGCGTAAAAGGAGACCAAATGGGAATGTTGGCTACTGTGATTAATAGCTTGGCTTTAAGTTCTGCTTTAGAAAAGGAAGGCATTAAAGGACACGTTTTTACGGCTGCTCGAATGGAACCTATTGGTCGTCTTTATACTAAACAAGAAGCGGTTGAAGCTTTAGAAAGAGGAGAAGTTGCTATTGTTTCTGGCGGAACAGGCAATCCATTTTTCACAACAGACACAGCATCCGCTTTGCGCGCAGTCGAATTGGATACCAATGTGATGTTAAAAGGAACGCGCGTGGATGGAATTTACACGGCTGATCCGGAAAAAGATCCTACTGCTACTAAATTCGACGAAATTACCTATGACGAAATTTACAATAAGGGTCTGAAAATTATGGATTTGACAGCTACAACATTGGCTAAAGATAATAATTTGCCTATTATTGTATTTGATATGGATACTGTAGGAAACTTGAAAAAGGTTTTGTCCGGAGAAAATATTGGAACTTTAGTTCACAATTAATCGTTTTCTTAGCCGGAAAACTTATATATTTGCAAAACTAAAAATATAGAGATCATGAGTGAGATAAAAGATGTGATAAATCAAGCAGAAGAAAAAATGCTTCAGGCATTGACTTATTTGGAAGATGCACTTTTGCGTATTCGAGCAGGTAAAGCAAACGTCCATATCTTGGATGGAGTGAAGGTTGAATATTATGGAAGTATGGTTCCATTGTCCAATGTAGCTACCATTTCAACTCCCGATGCGAAGACAATTACGGTTCTTGCTTGGGAAAAATCAATGATTAAACCTATCGAAAAAGCATTAATGGATTCGGATGTGGGTATCACACCGGAAAATAACGGAGAAATTATTCGTTTAGGTATTCCTCCTTTAACCGAAGATCGCCGTAAACAGTTGGTTAAAACATCGAAAACGGAAGCAGAAAATGCGAAAGTAGGTGTTCGAAATGCACGCCGCGATGCAAACGATGGAGTGAAAAAAGCTGTAAAAGAAGGCGTTTCTGAAGATCAAGGTAAAGATGCGGAAGCTGCAATACAAAAAATACATGATAAATACTTGAAGAAAATAGACGAAGCATTTACCGCAAAAGAAAAAGAAATAATGACAGTATAAAGTTAAGAGTTAAGAACTAAAAGTTAAGAGTTGTTGGATTAACTTTCAGCTCTTAATTCTTAATTCTTAATTTTTAATTCTTAATTCAATGAGAGGATTAGTCGTAAAAAATACAGGAAGCTGGTATCAAGTAAAAACTGAAGATGGTCGCTTCGTTGAAGCTAAACTAAAAGGAAATTTCCGTCTAAAAGAAATTCAAAGCACGAATCCGATTTCTATAGGCGATTACGTACTTATCGAAGAAAATCAGGAGGGTACAGCTTTTATTTATGAAATAGAAGATCGCAAAAACTACATTGTTAGAAAATCTTCAAATCTTTCTAAACAATCTCATATCATTGCTGCAAATTTAGATCAAGCATTTTTAATTGTAACCATTAATTACCCGATCACAACAACTACTTTTATTGATCGTTTTTTGGCTACAACTGAAGCATACAATGTTCCAACCTCTCTTTTCTTTAACAAAATAGATCGTTATAATTCTACTGATTTGGAATATTTGGATGCCTTGATTCATCTGTATGAAACAATCGGTTATCCATGTTATAAGCTTTCCGTTAGACATGATGAAGACATTTCTTTCATGAATGCTTTATTAAAAGATAAAATTACCTTGCTTTCGGGACATTCAGGCGTTGGAAAGTCAACTCTGATTAATCGCTTGGTTCCGGGTATTCAGCAAAAAACGCAAGAAATATCAGAATATCACAACAAAGGAATGCATACAACTACCTTTTCAGAAATGATTGAAATTCCGGAAGGTGGTTACATTATTGATACTCCGGGAATTAAAGGATTTGGTGTTTTTGATATGGAAGGAGTCGAAATATCTCATTATTTCCCCGAAATATTTAAGGCCTCTCAAAATTGCAAGTTTAATAATTGTTCTCATCGGAAAGAACCCGGTTGCGCTGTTCGCAAAGCGGTTGATAATCATTATATCAGCGAATCTCGCTATCGTAGCTACTTAAATATATTGGAGGATAAAGGCGAAAATAAATACAGAGATGCTCAATAATTTTATTGAAAATGAAATTTCCACCAAACGAACTAATGTGAGTTTGGGGACTTGAAAAGTCCGATTTTCATAACCGTAGGTCAACGACCAGCGGAGTTGCCGAAATAACCTTAGCGTTTGAGAAAACGTTTTTCAATTAAATTCCAAGATAAAAATCCAATAAGCAAGACAACGAAAATGATTGACAATGCAACTACATAAGGATTGTAAAGCTTAAATAATCCGATTGAAGTGACATAACTGATAATTGGAAAGTGAAAAATATAAACACCATAAGAAGCATCCGTCTGTTTTCCGAAATTATTAAGAGACTTTATGCTGTAAGCGATTGTAAATAAGATACAAGCAATTCCGAAAGGATAAAGAATGTGTACATTTAAATGTCCTTCACAAATGATAATAATCACACCTGCAATAAAGAAATACCATTTCTTTTTTATAAAAATATCAAAGTAATAATAGAGCGCGATTCCAATTGAAAAATAAGACAAGAAAGTCGGATATTGACGTGAGAGAATCTCATAAATAGGATTTCCCGTTTTTTCGTAATAATAGATAAAAAATGCCCGATAGCTTATCCCTAAAACATAAAAAATACCTAACAAAATATACTTCCGCTTCATTCTTGACACGAAATACAAAATAATCGGAACAGTCAAATAAAAAGCAATCTCAATTTTGAGCGTCCAAAGAGCTCCGTTGACAGAACAAAAAGGCAATAATTCGCTCGTAAAAACTCCCGGCAAACAAGGTTCGAGAAAATTGAGAAAACTAAAATTTGCTAATAAATAAGAATAAAGCTGGGGACTTGTAAAATAATCATGAAAGGAATAAGTGCTGATAAGTGCTCCTGAAAATGTACAAAGCAAAATAACTAACACATACAATGGAAGAAGCCTTCTAGCTCGCTTTTCAAAAAACTTTTTCAACGAAGGAGTCCTGAGATAACTTCCAGTTATAAGAAACCCGCTAATTAGAAAAAAAATAACAATTGCAATTGCAAAGAGAGGTCTGGTAAAAGAAAAAACGTCTTCACCGGAAATATCCATAATGTGCCCAATCATTATTACAAGAGCAACTAAAAGTCGTAAAAAAGTGAAATTATTCTGTCCCATTTTAATGTTGCGTGCAAAGGTATTACATTTTTTCTAAATATAATCTTTATGCTTCAGCCCTGGCAAACGCATTTAATATTTTACGGCACCTCGCTGGCGCGGATTTGTAATCCGTGCCAAATATCACAAAAGAGCACGGATTGCAAATTCGCGCTAGCATGTTTAAATTCATGTGTCCAGTGAGCTTGCTCACTGGAACGTAGGAAGCCAAAGTTCATATTGTAAATGCTTGGGCAACAGAAAAATAACATTGCCCATTTAATTTTCGGTAAAATTCTTCTTGATAGTTTTTGCCAATAGGAATTCTTAAATCTCCTATCTTTACAACATTCCGTTCTATGCTTTCTATTTTATCCAAAGATACGATAAACGATTTGTGAATGCGTTGGAAATGATTCGGAGACAAAATTTTTTCAATCTGAGCAAAAGTTTGAAGTGTCATTATTTTAGTGTTTTTGCAAATGATGCGAAGATAAGCGCCCATTCCTTCGATATATAATATGTCATTAAAATTGACTCGTTCCATTCGGTATTCTGTTTTTACAAATAAGTAGGTTTTTGTTGTTTTTACTTGCAATTCTGATTGGACTTTGTTGATAGCTTTTAGAAAACGCTCAAACGAGTAAGGTTTTAGCAAATAATCGCAGACATTGTGTTCAAAGCCCTGTATCGCGTATTGACTGTATGCTGAAACAATAATTATTTTGGGCGGAAAACGAACGGCTTCCAAAAATTGCAAACCGGTAAACTGCTCCATTTGAATGTCGAGAAAAACCAAATCGACCGATTGCGTTTGTATAAAAGCAATGGCTTCAATACCATTCTCAAACGATTGCAATAATTGCAAGTTGGGAACTCGTTGGATAAATTCTTTCAATTTCTCGACAGCCAATGGAGAATCTTCAACAATAATACAGTTAATCATCTACTTTAATGTTTAATTCTACGCAAAATAAGTTATTTTTTTCGTTAATCTGTAAAGAATATTTCTTTGGATAAAGAATTTCTAAACGGCGTTTAACCGTTTCCAATCCTATTCCGCTTGACGAATCTTTACTAATCGGATGATTCGAATCCGAAATGTTTGTTGCTTTAAAGCAAATTTGCTCAGTTTCTATTTTTGCCTGAAATTGAATGGCATGCGCTTTTTCTTTATCCGTACAATGTTTGAACGCATTTTCAACAAATGGAATAAACAACATGGGTGCGATTTTTATATTTTCAGTTTTTCCGGATACAGAATAATCAATAAGTTCAGAATTAGCATATTGTACTTTTTGTAACTTAAGATAATCGCTAATATAATCCAGCTCTTTTTGAAGAGGAACTCGATTTGCATTCGTTTCGTAAAGCATATAGCGCATGATGCCGGATAATTCAATCAAAGATTGGGAAGCTTGGTCAGGATTGCTTTTAATAAGGCTGTCGATATTATTCAAAGTATTGAACAAAAAATGGGGGTTGATTTGATTTTTAAGCAAGGCCAGTTCGCTTTGAAGATTTTGTTTTTCCAATTCTTTCATTTGCCTGTCCTTTTTTAGCCAATTACATCCTAAGTAAAGGAATATCGCGAAAAAAGAACATTGAAATGTATATATAAAATTACTAGTAAGGTATATAATGCCTGTTATTCCCCAAAATAGAGGAAATAAAAAAGCAGCAATATAGAGTGCGATAAACCAAACAATGTTTTTTTTGTTTTTGATAACTAAACCGGTAAGAAAATAAGAAATAGGAAAGGAAACAAAGGCAAATAATCTCATTTTTGTGTAAAAATGACCCCAAATTTCAATATCCATATACCTGGAACTGAAATAAGAAAGCATAGGCATCATGCCAAAAAAGCCAAGAATAATAAACAATGGGAGTAAATGAAACAATACTTTTTTCATAAAACAAATTTTTAATATTAAACGATACCTCAAAGTACGACATTCAATTTCATATTTGCAGAATAGAATAAACGAAGATACTGATTTTGTACATAAACAGTCAAAAACGATATTTATAATTTAAAGCTTGATAAGGTAACGCGCTTATAAGTCGTAATTTTTATGTAAGTTTGTCTTCAATTAATTAATATTATAATTACTATTTCCCATGAAAAACTATTTAAAATTATTCTGTTTGTGTTTTTTACTTTCTAGTGTTTTATTTTCATCCTGCAAAGAGAAAGCAGAAGAAAAAGCTCCCATTCACGCATTATTAATTACCGGCGGACACGATTACGATGAGGAAAACTTTTCGGTATTGTTATCCAAACTTCCCATGACTTACGACCACGTAGAGCATCCGAATGCGCATGCAATGCTGAAAAGCGATAAAGTTGCAAAATACGATGTCGTTTTGTTGTATCACATGCCACAAGAAATTTCGGAAGAAGAACAAGCCGATTTTATTGCGATGTTGGAAGAAGGAAAAGGACTTGTTGTATTGCATCATTCGATTTGCAGTTACGATTTTTGGCCGGAATACGTAAAAATTGTCGGAGGTCGTTATCATCATTATCCTTGGGAAAAAGATGGCGTGGAACAACCCGTTTCCTTTTTCAAACAAGATGTGCTTGTTGATGTAAAAGTGGAAGATTCGAATCATCCGATAACAAAAGGCGTTCAGAATTTTCAAATAATGGATGAGATATATGGAAATACGGAAATTCTACCAACAATACATCCTCTTCTTTCTACAGATATTCCTACAAGCGGCTCACTTCTTTGCTGGACAAATCAATACGGAAATTCTCGTGTTGTTGCGTTCACACTTGGGCACGACCACTTGTCTTGGGAAAATCCGTCATTTGTTCAAATTCTCTCTCAATCCATTGTTTGGGCAGCAGAAAAATAACATTACTTAATTTCTAAGAAAACTCGTCTTGGCAGCTTTTGCCAATTGAAATTCTTTGGTCTCCTACCTTTACAATGTTCGATTTGTAGAGGTAGGCAGAAGGCAACGAATCCTAAAATTGAGAATTTATAAAAACACATTCCATGAATAAATCAAAGGTGTCAATGAAACAAATTATTTTATTTTCAATATGCTTTTTGTTGGCACAAGGAACAAACGGACAAGAACAACAAACCATTCTCACGGAAAAAATTGATTTCCGAACATCAAGCATTCCTCTTATGTTGAACTTTTTGCGCGATTTAAAAAACGGAGAAGCAGACAGAAATCAGTTAGTGGATATTTTCAATCACCCTGATTACGACTATGAGTTCAGAAGATATGGTATTTCATCCAAAGAACCGCTTATTGACTATTTTATGCAACTAAACACTATAGACGAAGCTGACATTCCGACATTGCCGGGACGTGAATCTATGCTTAAAAACAATCATAAGCATTGGTTAGCTGCATACGAAAACCCAGAATATTATCAGGAATTATACGATAGGATGATTGCTGTGGTTACAGAAGATGATACGTTCGATAGGGCATATGCGCTGTTGAAAATGGGATTGCCTCCCGATGCAGATATAAGCAGTATCCCACTCATATCAACAATGAGTATAGGCATGTCGTTTGGATATGCCTTCGACGGTGCGACGCATGTTGACCTAATGGGCTTTGACAAGCATAACTTCTCTGTGACAGCACTTCCGGAGTTGATTGCTCATGAAATACACCACATTGCGATGAACAGATGGGCTGGTAGTTTTGCAGACGATTTTACGTTAGAGGAGTTGTTTATCTTCATGTTTTCGATTGAAGGTTTGGCAATTAAGTTTTGTAATAATGCGGAAGGCGTATTTTCAAAAGCTATCGACAGTACTCGTTCTGCATGGAATTTGAGTTATCTGAACGAAAGATTTGATGAAACGTATGAAGTTTTCGAAAATACGTTAGCAAAAATACGTTCAGGAGAGATGAGTGGAGAAGAGCTTGAAGAGCAATGGGGAAAATACTGGTTGAATCGGCATACAGACGAGCAAAGCCCCGATGAGGAACCATTATTGGGACAATCAAGAAATTATAGTTTTGGGAATGATTTGTTTGGCTCTATTTACGATGTTTATGGCGCAGAAGCACTTTTTGATTGCGTAAGGCATCCACTGAAAGCAACTGAATATTTTAGACAAATTGTTGCGATTAAAAAGTAAAATTGTTATAAATAATAACAAACTTCGCTAGCGCGAATTACAAATCCGCGCCAGCAGAAAATAGAGATACAAAGTATTTTCATTTTTCTAAACAGTGGGCAATTTATTACCCGCTGTTTTTTATTAGAGAAAAGTGTGAAAAAACAATCAAAATATATGGAGAAAAGTGTATCTTTGCGATGTGATTTTAGGGAGAAAAGTGTAATAATATCTAAGGAATTTCGGAAATAAATGTATAGAACAAAGATTAACGAATTAAAACAGTGGAAAATAGAAAGGAAAAGAAAGCCACTTATATTTCTTGGCGCACGACAAGTAGGGAAAACCTATCTTATTCAAGAGTTTGGGAAATCCGAATACAAGCAAGTAGCTTATGTCAATTTTGAACGTCCCAATGCTCCTAAAAATCTGTTTGAAGTAGATTTTGATGCTGACAGAATTGTTACGGTGCTCAATGCGTATTGTAAAATGAAAATCGATGCCGACAACACGCTCATTGTATTTGACGAAATTCAAGTCGCATCCAAAGGCATTACCGCATTGAAATATCTGTACGAAGACGCGCCACAATATCATATCATTGCGGCGGGCAGCCTGCTTGGAGTGAATATTCATCCGGACGAGTCGTTTCCTGTTGGGAAAGTCGATTTTATGAAACTTTCACCGATGTCGTTTTACGAATTTTTGCTCGCAATGGATGAAACAGGCGTTGCGGAATTGCTGAAGAAGCGTGATTTGGATAATCTGCAATTCTTTCACGCAAAATTAACCAATCTGTTGCGATATTATCTTTATGTCGGCGGAATGCCCGAAGTAGTACAGGAATTTGTAGAAAATCGTGATTGGAAAAAGGTGCGAAAAATTCAAAATCAGATTTTAGCATCCTATCGCAACGACTTTTCAAAACATGCGCCAAAAGAAATTTTACCGCGAATAAATATGGTTTGGGACAGCATTCCCTCGCAACTTGGAAAAGAAAATAAAAAATTCATTTACAATGTGATACGCGAAGGTGCGAGAGCGAAAGATTTTGAATTAGCCATTCAATGGCTAACAGATGCAGGACTTTTACACAAGGTTTACAATGTATCGAAACCCGCTTTGCCGCTTGTTTCTTATCAGGAATTATCAAATTTCAAACTTTATCATAATGATGTTGGTTTACTCGGCGCAATGTCGGAATTAAACCAAACGACAATCGTGGATGACAATGCTGTTTTTGTGGAATTTAAAGGTTCTTTATCGGAAAACTATGTATTTCAACAACTATTACAAAATGGAAGTTATTCAATTTTTTATCACACTTTTGAAAAGAGCAAATACGAGCTTGATTTTCTTGTGCAAACTGAAGACAATGAAATTATTCCGATTGAAGTAAAAGCGGGCGAAAATATAGCAGCGACAAGTTTTAAACTTTTTTGTCAGAAAAATAAGCCCAAAACAGCCATAAAAACGTCATTAACCAATTATAAACAGGAAAGCGGGATGACTAATTTGCCATTATATGCAATAAATTCGCTGATGGCAATCTTATAATAACTGACAGACTTTAAAATACTTGGTGTTATGTTTTCAATGATGACGTACGCAAGTCATAGCATTTGGAATGCTGCAATTACTTACTATTTATTGGTTCCTTTGTTGGCATATTATAAAATGAAAAAGAAACAATAAGGGTAACGAAAATCGAATTCTCCCGATTTTGAAGAAAAACAGTCAAAAGACGACACTTATTGTCCAAAACTTATAGCTTAAGACTTACAACTTACAACTTTTTTTACTACTTTTGCAGTCGATTTCAACCTCACATCTAATCCGTCTACACACAAACAATTTTTCACGTATTTTCATTTTAATTTTTTGATGGATTATGAGTTTTAACATTGCGCAAACGAACAAAAAGAGAGTAATTATTGTCGGAGGTGGATTTGGGGGCTTGAAATTGGCAAATGAGTTGAAAAACTCCGGTTTTCAAGTTGTTTTGGTTGATAAAAATAATTATCACCAATTTCTTCCATTAATTTATCAAGTTGCATCTGCGGGGATTGAACCGTCTTCAATCGCTTTCCCTTTTCGGAAAATTTTTCAACGGCGGAAAGATTTTTATTTCAGACTGGCAGAAGTTCGGGCGATTATTCCGGAGAAAAACATGATACAAACATCTATCGGCAAAGCAAGTTATGATTATATCGTGTTTGCAGCAGGTACAATTTCCAATTTTTTCGGAAACAAATACATTGAAGATGTTGCTATTCCTATGAAAAATATTTCGGAATCAATGGGATTGCGAAATGCTTTGCTTTCAAATTATGAACGGGCAATGACTTGTGCCGATGAAAATGAAAAACGAGAATTATTGAATGTTGTAGTTGTTGGAGGAGGAGCTTCGGGAGTTGAGATTGCGGGAGCCATTTCGGAAATGAAACGATTTGTGATTCCCAAAGATTATCCTGAAATGTACAAAAACGAACTGCGTATTTATCTGATTGAAGCTTCCGGACGGTTGCTTCCCGGCTTTTCAGAAAAATCATCTGATAATGCATTCGAATCATTGCGGAAAATGGGCGTAGATGTATTGTTGAATGAAAAAGTAGTTGATTATCAGAATAATAAAGTTATATTAAAAAGCAATATGGAAATCCCGACCCGTTCATTTATATGGGTCAGTGGAGTTACAGCGGTTTCGGTAGGTAATCTGGATTCGTCAGTAATCGGTCGAGGAAATCGCATTCAAGTAGATGAATTTAATCGCGTAAAAGGATATGAAAACGTTTTTGCGATTGGCGACCAATGTATTCAAACAACGGACAAAAATTTCCCGCACGGACATCCTCAATTGGCGCAACCGGCAATACAACAAGGAGCGTTAGTTGCCAAAAACTTGAAACGTTTGGAAAAAGGAAAGGCAATGAAACCGTTCAAATACAAAGATTTGGGTTCAATGGCTACTATCGGTCGGAACAGAGCTGTGGCTGAATTGGCAGGCTTAAAATTCAAAGGTTGGTTTGCTTGGATGATGTGGCTTTTTGTTCATCTTCGTTCCATTTTGGGAATCCGAAACAAACTGATTGTGCTTCTAAACTGGTTCTGGAATTATCTGACATACGATTATTCTCTTCGCTTGATTATTTATGCTCGAAAAGCGAAAGAAATTCAGGAACGCGATATTCGCGAAGCGACAACACACTTCGGAGAGGATATTTTGGATGAGGAAGTGTTGGAAAAAATAAAACCGATAATAAAGTAATCGAAATTACGCGATACATTAGGATATAAATAAAATAATCGAGTCGAAAGAAAATAAAACAGTTTCTTTTGGCTCGATTTTTTTATGAAAAAATTAGCTAACTTTGTGTTTTTTCGTGACCGATTCAATCACGAAGGAGTAACATAAATAATGAAAGAATATTTTTTGCTACAATATAAATTAGTCAATCGAAGAATAAAAGACTTTGTACCTTATCCCATTATAGGTTACATTTTACTTGTTGCTTTGTTCGTCATATTGTCGTCTTATCTATTTTACAAAACCCAATTTGCAGCCTATCTTCTTATCTTTTGCTCTTTTAGTTTTACAGCCAAACTATCCGGAACCAAACGAAACGATTTTCTTCGCGCTTGTTTTGGGAAACGAGCATCGGTCATAAGAATAATGGAAAATTTAATGCTTTCGATACCATTCATCGCATTTCTTGCATACAAACAGAGCTATCTATCTATTGCTATTTTATTGTCATTGAGCATTATAATGTCCTTTTCTAATTTCAAAACATCATTTAACTTAACAATTCCAACGCCATTTTACAAAAAACCATTTGAATTTTCAGTAGGATTTAGAAACACATTTTATCTTTTTCTCCTTTCCTATGGACTTGCAATTATAGCTATTTTTGTCGATAACTTCAATTTAGGAATATTTTCATTGTTGCTGATTTTTTTAACCACTTATTACTACTATTTAAAACCCGAAAACGAATATTATGTCTGGATATATGCTTTGTCTCCAGCGGCATTCCTTTACCAAAAAATACGAACCGGATTAGCATTTTCATCCATGCTCGCACTTCCCGTAGTGCTATTATTAGCATTTTGCTACAATAATAATATATTTCTCCTTTTGGCATTTTTCATATTAGGTCTTATCTTTCTCTCAACAATCGTTTTGATGAAATATTCTACCTATCCCAACGAAATAGGACTGATACAAGCCATTTTAATAGCATTAACTTTCACTTTTCCGCCACTATTGATAATTACAATTCCAATCTTTTTTCGGCAATCGATAAAACAACTTAGCAAATACTTAAGATGATAACAATAAGCAATTTATCGAAACAATATGGCTCAAAACAAGTATTGAAGGATATAAACATCCACTTTGAACAAAGAAAGGTGTACGGAATTGTCGGCGAAAATGGAGCCGGAAAAACAACGCTCTTTCGATGTATTGCCGGATTAGAAAACTGCAGTGGCACAATTACTTCCACGCATCATCCTTTGAAAAATCATTTAGGATTATTATTTGCCGAGCCATTCTTTTTCTCCAAAATAACCGGACGCGAATATATTCAATTACTTTGCAATGCACGAAAAATAAATATTAAACATATTGACGATAAAAATATATTTGATTTACCTCTTGAGCAATACGCATCCACCTATTCAACAGGGATGAAAAAGAAGTTAGCAATAACAGCGATTCTATTGCAAGAGAACAAATATCTCGTTTTTGATGAACCGTTCAATGGTGTCGACATACATGGCAACATCATTATATCTGCAATCATACGCCAATTGAAAGAACTCGGCAAAACAGTTCTGCTTTCATCGCACATATTTTCGACATTAAGCGATTCCTGCGATGAGATTCATTTATTAAAGGACGGACAATTTACCGAATTTGCGTTAAAAGAAGATTTTCCAATGCTCGAAAAAAAGATGAATAATATAACAATTGGTCAGAAATTAGAAAAATTGGAATTAAAATAACAGATACCCTTTCACTCTCACTCTTAATTTACATGACAGAACAACTCGCTTTTTATAATAGTTTACCCGAAAGACAAAAAGACATTCTCAAATTGGTAATCCTTTCAGCCTCAGGAATCACCGCTAATTCCCTTGTCGCATTTGGCGCAACACAAGGCGAAAAATATACCATGAAAGAAGTTAATGACTTGCTGAAAAAAGCATTGGAATATAAGCTTATTCACAAATTCGATTCGTGGAACTCAAGTCACTATGTTGACATATCTTTTATGATTGAGATATACCCGTCATTAAAGGATATAAAAAAGATAAAAGAGAGCCTTGATAAAGGTAATTCTTATTTAAATTATTATTACAATCAATATCTGTACACCCTTCTAAGAAATTGCATTCACGCACTATTATTTGAAAGCAAAAATCAATATAGAAAATACGAAGAAATTCTAGTTCAGTACCATTCACATGAAATAGTAGGAATATATTCAATCCTACTTCGAAACAAAGACTATTTGCCTGTAATAAGTAAAATTGACACAAACATAATCAATGCAATAATCATAAATGATTTAAGCGATAACTTTTTCAATGCCAATCCGTTGTCAAATACACTTCACTTTGCAAAACGATTAGAAAGTCACTTCCCGGCTGGCAGCTTGACTTTAGTTCCAATAGCCTATAAACACTTTTTTAGCGGAAATTTTGCCGAATCAACTTTTTTTTTCAAACGCGAAGACAGCGAAACATCGCTAATACCCCTGATTTCCGCCGTTCAATTGTTGGTAGAAGGCAATTTGGACGCATCTCTCAAATTGTTTGAAAAAGGCTTAAAATTGCAACGCCGAATCGAAAAAGGAACATATCTTCCGTCTTTAATTCACATCGCATTCTATTACCTCGTGCTGCTATTGCGAATGGATTCGGAAATATCCATGCCTATCCTGCAACGTATAAAAGACTCTTTGGCGAAAGGGGGCGATGACCATGACTTATATAAACCATTGATAGATTATTCATTGGGGAAGAAAACACATTTGTCAGATTACGAGAAAGAGTTATTAGAATGGATATCATCAAATGATTTACACGGCCTTATTGCTTTTCTAATTTGTTACCTCTGCAATTTTAATTTGAAAGCCGGGTCATTTGAACAGTATAAAGAATTAATAGAAAAAGCGTACAACTCCGAAGTCATCATTCTCGCCTACGAAGCAGCATTTGTTTTACACTCCATTTATGACAATAACGAATCGAAAAAATGGTATGAAAAAATTGCGAAAGAGTTAAATTATCCGCCATTATTATCTACAATAATCAAAACAGACGAATGGGAGAAATCGCTAAATATTTTGTTGGGTTTACAATCCCAAAAGAAAGTTGCCAAAACAAAAGAATCAAAGTCGCGCGTTGTATATTATTTCAGTCCGAAAACGCAAACGATACAGCCGGTTTTACAAACAAAACAAGTACGTGGCTGGTCTAAAGGTCGAAACATCAATTTGCAAACGTTCTTTCAGGGAAGAGCCAATGGAATGACTGAACAAGATTCTCGCATTGCAAAAACCGTAAGGCAAAGTAGTTTTTACTACGATTATGAATTTAAGCGAGAAGTTTTTAAAGAACTAATTGGACATCCATACATTTTCTTAAATGGAACAGAAGATATTCCTATTGAATTTATTGCAGGAAAACCACTTATTCGAGTAAAAAAAACGAGCAAGGGATATTCCTTAAACACAGATTTAGTGGGATTCTCTGATACCGATTGTATATTTGTTGAAAAAGAAACAAACACACGTTACAAAATATACGAGCTTTCAGCCAAGCAATTGAAAACACTGAGAATACTAAACGAAGATAAAATTGTTGTTCCTGAAGCTGGAAAAGAAAAACTCATTCGACTTTTGGCTGATTTTAGCACACAAGGGATGGATGTTCATTCCGATTTGCTGGCTTCCGAAAGTGCAAATATAACAGTAAAGGATATTTCGGCAGACTCAAGAATACGTGTGCAATTATTACCTTTCGGAGATGGATTAAAAGCTGAACTTTTCAGCAAGCCATTTGGAGACACGCCACCTTATTGCAAGCCGGGAAAAGGCGGGGCTGTTTTGCTCCGAAATAGTGATGACAATGTTCAATTTCAGGTAAAGCGAGCGATGAAAGCAGAAGCCGAAAACGAAAGCGTTTTAATGAATGCGATACAAAGTTTGGAAAGCATAAATATACAAGACGATTTGATAGCTTTTGATGAGCCAATGGATTCACTTTATTTGTTGGATATTTTGCGCGAACATCAAGAAACGTGTATTGTAGAATGGCCTGAAGGAGAACGGTATAAGGTTCGCGGAACTGCTGGTTTCAACAATTTAAGTCTGAAATTAAAAAGCGCGACCAACTGGTTTGATTTACAAGGAGAATTAAAAATTGATGAAACAACCGTTCTTTCCTTACAACAACTTCTTTCGCTTACCGAGAAAGGACATGGACGATTCATTGAATTATCATCAGGAGAATTCCTCGCATTGAGCAATGATTTAAGAAAACGCTTGGAAGATTTGCGCGCATTCAGTTCCGCTGACAAAAAGTCCGTGAAAGTAAACAAATTTGCATCCATTGCATTAGACGGATTATTCAGTAACGCCGAAAACCTGAAAGCCGATAAAGCATGGAAAGAATTTAATCAAAGGGTAACACAGCAAAAAACAGAAAAGATATCAATTCCGGCCACACTTGATGCCGAATTACGTCCTTACCAAGAAGAAGGATTTCGTTGGATGGCGCGCTTGGCAGCCTGGGATGGCGGAGCCTGTTTAGCCGACGACATGGGACTTGGAAAGACGGTGCAAACACTTGCAGTCTTATTACATCGCGCCAAAGAAGGTCCGGCATTGGTTGTCTGTCCGGTATCCGTTGTTGGAAACTGGATTAATGAAGTCAATCGATTTGCTCCTTCATTGCAGGTAAAAACGCTCGGAGCCTCCAATCGCAAGCAAACATTGGACGAATTGCAAGCGGGAGATTTGTTGATTACATCTTACGGATTATTACAATCGGAAGAAACTTTATTCAAAGAACCTAATTTTGCAACCGTAGTACTTGATGAAGCGCATACAATCAAAAATTTTGCAACGAAAACGTCCAAAGCAACCATGCAATTAAAAGCATCATTCCGCATTGCACTTACAGGAACTCCTATTCAAAATCATTTGGGCGAAATATGGAACTTATTTAACTTCATCAGTCCGGGTCTGTTAGGTAGTTTATCGCACTTCTCCGACCGATTTATCAAATCCGATGATGAGCAAGCAAAAAAACAATTGAAAAAATTGATTTCCCCGTTCATTTTACGCCGCACGAAATCCACTGTATTAGACGAACTTCCCGCTAAAACAGAAATTGTAAAGAAAATACATTTATCGGAGGATGAAAAGGCTTTTTACGAAGCTTTGCGACGAACAGCTCTCGAAAACATTACCAACGATGACACAAGTAATGGAACGAAACATTTGCAGGTGTTAGCCGAAATTACCAAATTGCGCCAAGCATGTTGCAATCCGTTACTTATCGATAAGAACATTAATATTCCGTCATCCAAGTTATCCGCATTTACCAAAATAGTAAGTGAATTGCTTGAGAACAAACATAGAGCTTTGGTATTCAGCCAATTTGTTTCGCACCTAACTATTGTGAGGGAAACCTTAGATAAATTGAAAATTCCCTATCAATATCTTGATGGTTCTACTCCGATTGCCGAACGCGAAAAGAGAGTTAAGAAGTTTCAAGAAGGACAAGACGACCTTTTCTTAATTAGCCTAAAAGCCGGAGGATTGGGATTAAATCTCACAGCCGCAGATTATGTTATCCATTTGGACCCGTGGTGGAATCCTGCCATAGAAGACCAGGCTTCCGACCGGGCGCACCGAATAGGACAAACTCGTCCGGTTACGATTTATCGCCTTGTTGCTGAAAATACAATCGAAGAAAAAATCATAGAATTGCATAATACCAAGCGAAATTTGGCAGAATCGCTTCTTGAAGGAAGCGACCAATCGGCTAAACTCTCTATAAAAGAATTAATGGCATTGATTCGGGAAAACCAGTAGAGACACAATGCTTGTGTCTCGATGGTTTTCTTGTATCTCTATGACTTTTAATATAATATTTGTGCTTTTATTCCGTTAAAATAGTTATGAAAAAACAATTAGTCTTTGCAACAAATAACGAACACAAACTTCAGGAAGTACGTGATATCTTAAAAGAAAATTACACCATACTTTCTTTGAAAGAAATCAACTGTAATGAAGACATTCCGGAAACAGCGGAAACGTTGGAAGGAAATGCCCTTTTGAAGGCGCAGTACGTCAAACAAAATTACGGATATGATTGTTTTTCCGATGACACCGGTTTGGAAATTGAAGCATTAAATAATGCTCCCGGTGTTTATTCCGCAAGATATGCAGGAGACTCAAAAGATGCAAAAGCAAATATACAAAAAGTACTAAAAGAGTTAAGCGGAAAAGAAAATCGATTCGCACGATTTCGCACAGCAATTGCTTTAATTAAGGACGAAAAAGAATATTTATTCGAAGGTGTTGTAGAAGGAACAATAATAGAAGAGGAGAGAGGAAAAGCAGGTTTTGGATATGACCCGATTTTTGTTCCGAAAGAATATGCAGAAACATTTGCCGAATTAGGCAGTGACACAAAAAATACGATTAGCCATAGAGCAGAAGCAGTTAAAAGACTTAAACATTTTTTAGATGAAGCGAATAGTTAGTTCAACAATAATCATTTTTGCAGCAAGTATATTTGCCGGACTCACATCAGCACAAGAAGCAATGGGGAGATGGAACGCTTATCTTGCTTATCACAATGCAAGCATTGTAGCCGAAACACCGAATCATGTTTTTGCTATATACGATGGCTCTTTACTTTCTTACTCACCGGAAGACCAGGAAGTTGTAAAATATTCATTCAACGAAGGATTAAACGATGTGAATATAGAACAAATGATTTACAGTCCGGCTGCCAATGCCTTGATTTTGATTTATGAAAATCTCAACATTGATATTTTTTATAGGAGGGGAGAGGTATATAATATATCATCTATAAAGGATAACCCATTTATTCAAAATAAAAAGATAAATAATGTCGAAATTATTGGCGAAAATGTTTACCTATCTACCGGATTTGGAGTAGTCGTTTTGGATGCCAAACGAAAAGAAATAAAGGCAACTTATCGCTTGGAAGTCGATACGAAATCCATTTGTCAATGGGGAGATTACATGTATATCGCTACAGAAGAAGGCGTATGGAGAGCAACTGTTTCGTCCAACCTGCTAGACAAAGAAAATTGGGAAACGTACAACCTTGATTTAAGCGCATATAACTTGTCAGCTTCAGAAATACAAAAACTGATTATATTTCAAGACAATTTATGTTTTTCTGTAAAAGAAAACTTACTGGCTCAAGACAAAACCGGAAAAATAAGACAATTAAAGAGAGGAACAATTAAACAAGTTGTCATTTTGAGAGACCAATTAGTCGCTGTGTCTTCCTCAGACATTTCTTTCTTTGATAAAGATTTTAATTTAACATCTCTAGACATTGCAGTTAATTATATCGATTGCCGAAATTCAAGCAATACTTATTGGTTAGCCAAAGGAGAAAATGGAATAAGTGGAATTAAGAAAAATCCGTCAGCGAATACGTATGATACAATTTTATCTGATTTGAAAGTGGATAGCCCTTTGAGAAATTACACATATAATCTTCGCTTCGAATACGGCAAACTATTAGTAACAGGCGGTGCGCGCCAAGGAAGTCGGAGGAATATCCCCGGAACTTTTATGATATATGAAAACGGGAAATGGACTAATTTTGATGACCAAGCTATTTCAAAACAAACAGGTTTACCGTGTAGAGATTTTTTATCTGCAATTACGAATCCGCGTGACCCAAATCATTATTATGTGGCTAGTTGGGGCACGGGACTTTATGAGTTCAAGGGGGGTGAATTTGTCAAACTTCATTCCATTCAAAACAGCAGCCTACAATCAATGCTTGAAAATCGATTGGATTTTGTCATGACAGATGATCTCAGTTATGATAGAAATAATAACCTTTACGTGTTAAATACTCAAGTCGATAATGCTATAAGTGTCCTGAGCAATGATAATAAGTGGAAATCTTATTTTTATAACGATATTTCCAAAGCTCGATTGGGACATTTACTGATTACAAGAGATAATAAAAAATGGGTAACTATTTTTAGAGAAGGAGCGGTAGGCGTTTTTGCGTTAGACGATAACAACACAATCGACAATACGAGTGATGATAAATATTATCATTCAGCAAGCTTTGTAGACCAACAAGGAAGATCAATAGGTGCACAAACCTATCTTTGTGTAGCCGAAGACTTAAATGGAATTGTTTGGGTTGGCACAGACAATGGTCCAATCAGTTTTACTTCCCCCGCTCAAGTTGGCGAAAAAGTTTGTACTCGAATGGTCGGAACAGATCAATATGGTGAGAATTTTTATGTTTTGGAAGGACAGAGAGTAAATGCGATTGCCGTAGATGGCGGAAACCGAAAATGGATGGGAACATTAGGAAATGGAGTTTTTGTTGTCGATAACTCTACTCAACCGATTACAACAATAAATTATACGACTCAGAATAGTGGACTCTTATCCGATCAGATTAATGCTATTGCCATAAATGACAAAACAGGAGAAGTTTTTATTGCAACCGATAAAGGTTTATGTTCCTATATGGGAGGCACAATTGAAGGCAAACCGGATTATTCAGATGTGCATGCTTTCCCCAATCCCGTTTGTCCCGAAAACAATAATCAAGTCACTATTACCGGATTAATGAGCAACTCAACGGTAAAAATAACCGATATAGGAGGAAACTTGATTCATGAAGCTATTTCAAGAGGAGGACAATATACTTGGAATTGCACCAACCTAAGAGGAGAGATTGTAAAAGCCGGAATTTATTTAGTTTTAGCATCCAATTCAGACGGAAGTCAAGGCGTTGTTACGAAAATTATGGTAATTAAGTGATTTTTTATCTTATTTTACATATTTTTCATTTCATTTCACATATTTTTCAGGAGTAAACACTTTTTAATTTGAAAGAAAAATATTACTTTTGTATGCCCTAAAAAAAGAAGGATAAAGAGATAATCAATATATAAACTTAGGTAAAACTAAATTAAATTTATTAAAAATGGCAAAATTAGATTTAAGCAAGTACGGCATTAGCAATGACATTCCGGTTGTTCACAATCCTTCTTATGAAGAGCTTTTCCAAGCCGAAATGGATCCTAAAAACGAAGGTTTTGAAAAAGGTACATTAACTAAAACCGGTGCAGTATCAGTTGATACCGGTAAATTTACAGGTCGTTCTCCTAAAGATCGTTACATTGTAAAAAATGCTGCTTCTGAGCAAATCTGGTGGGATGGCAACATCAACAAACCAGTAAACGAAGACGTTTGGGCTCATTGTAAGTCATTAACTCTTAAACAAATAAATACAGCTAAGAAATTATATGTAGTTGATGCTTTCTGCGGAATCAACTTAGATACTCGTATGAAAATTCGTTTCATCGTAGAGGTTGCATGGCAAGCTCACTTTGTAACAAACATGTTCCTTCGTCCTTCTCATTACGAATTAGCAAACTTCGGAGAGCCAGATTTCGTAGTAATGAACGGTTCAAAAACAACTAACGACAAGTGGAAAGAGCAAGGTTTGAACTCTGAAGTATATGTTATCTTCAACTTGGAAGAAAAACTACAAATCATTGGTGGTACTTGGTACGGTGGCGAAATGAAAAAAGGTATGTTCGCTATGCAGAACTTCTACTTACCATTGAGAAATATCGCTTCTATGCACTGTTCTGCTAACGTTGGAGAAGAAGGTGATGTAGCTATCTTCTTTGGTTTGTCAGGAACAGGTAAAACTACTCTTTCGGCTGACCCAAAACGTTACTTAATCGGTGATGATGAGCACGGTTGGGATGATCACGGAGTATTCAACTACGAAGGTGGATGTTATGCTAAAGC
>JGI996J12353_1000004_pt1 | contig 96331 bp, 81 predicted proteins | sample IntmicLarv5ML5BL_FD_12353 | JGI IMG/M metagenome (IMG submission 12353) | reverse complement strand
TGGAATTTACCAGGGATTAAAATCCCTGGCTATTAATGCATTGTTTCTACGAAACAATCGGACACACATCAGATGTTATGTTTCGTAGAAACATTGCCTCAATAGCCAGAGGTTTCAACCCCTGGTATATTGTCGTGAGACAATTCCCCCACAGAAATTTTCTACGATTATTTAGATCGAGAGCTTTGTAAACCGTAGAATTTCTGTTTAGGGCAGCCGGAAGGTTGCCCTTTTTTTGAGTATTTTATCTTTCAAATTATTTGAATAGAAATAATACCTTTAACCAAATACAATTGAAGAATAGCTTCTTTATCAATAACCACCTCATCATAATCCGTTTTATTTTTCGGAACCAAGCGAATTTTCGACGCATCCTCATTTACTTTACGAATACATTTTACCGTGCAAAAATCTTCAGTTACAACATAATACATTTCCCCATGTAAAATATTATCCACCCTTGTCTTTTTCAAAGTTATAATTGAACCCGGTTTCAAGTCAGGCAGCATAGACTCGCCCACACAAACAGCAGCTAAATCACAATTGGAAAGAGGAGGTATTTGTAGATAAGAACTTGAATCCCTTTCAGTTAAATCAAAATCAGATTCTAGATTAAAATTATAAAAAGGAATCTTCTTTACAGGGTCATCAGTAAAAACATGACTGTCTGTTAAAAGCATTTCACCTTCACCCGTAAGCAACCAAGATTTATTTACATTGCAATGTTTAATTGCAATTAGCTCAGCAAGCTCTTTGCTAATGGAATTATTTCCTTTTTTAATTTGATATAAATTTTCAGCTCTTTTTAAGCCAATTGACATTGCAAATGCATTTGCAGACAGCCCTGTCCAGTTGATTACTTTCTCTATTCTCTTCCAGTCGCTCATGAGATTATAAATTAAGTATAAAAAAAAACAATATATATTTTGTTATTACAATTTCACATTGTATATTTGCAATTTAATATTGTATTGCAAAAATGGATTGAAAATTAATATTGTTATTTTTCCATAGTTTAAAACAAACAAAGGTAGATTGTTGATGTGAAATATTCAACAAAAAATGCATAAAATATGTAAAAAAATAATATGAGGCATTTCGTCTCAGTGAGTTAATAAATAAAAAAGAGAACTAATAGTTTTTTATAATTTTAAACATTTGTATAATGAAAAAAAAGAGTTTTTTTGGAAAAATCCTGACTTGGGGTTTATGTTTAATTCTTACTGCCGGATTTGCAGTAGGATGTTCAGATTATGATGATGAAATTGATAATCTGCAAAATCAAATCAATGTTAATAGAGCCGATTTGAATAATCTGCTAACTTTAGCTCAGCAAGGAAAATTTGTGCAAAAAGTAGAACCGATTACAGCTGGAAGCGGAGGAATTAAAATTACTTTCTCTGATGGGTCAACTACAGATATCACAAATGGTACTAACGGAAAAAATGGCGTTGACGGAAAAAATGGTATTGATGGTGCCGGTTCTGTTATCACTATTGGTACCGATGGATATTGGTATATTGATGGTGTAAAATCAGATGTTAAAGCAATCGCTAGTGACGGAAAAGACGGCAAAGACGGTCAAAATGGAAAAGATGGTCAAAACGGCAAAGATGGCGCTAATGGTTCGGATGGCAAAGATGGTGCTAATGGCCAAACTCCTTCCGTAGGAACTAACGGTAATTGGTGGATTGGAACTACGGATACCGGAATCAAAGCTGCAGGAACAAACGGAAAAGACGGCGCTAATGGTGTTGACGGAAAAGATGGTTCAAATGGCAAGGATGGCGCTAACGGTGCTGATGGTTCTAATGGAGCAGATGGCGCAGATGGCGCAGATGGAAAAGACGGTGCTAACGGAGCTGATGGTGCTGACGGCAAAGACGGAGCCAATGGAGAAAATCCTTATGTAGGAACTGATGGTAATTGGTGGATTGGAATTGAAAATACAGGTGTAAAAGCTCAAGCTCCAGTAATTTCAATTGACCCAATTTCAGGAGAATGGGCAATCGATGGAGAATTGACAGGTATTGAAGCAAGTGGTTCTGTTGCCGCAACAATCTTGGAAGGCGGCTACTACTGCCAAATCACTGTTGTTAAAGCAGACGGAACAATCGAATCGGTATCTATTCCTTTGGCTGTTAATCATATCTCAAGTATCGTATTTGTACCTCAATATATAAATGCAGCAGGCACTCCAATTTTATATGTTTCCACTCTTGTAGAAAAGAACACAGCAGGTGCTATTGTAAAATCATTCAGTTTAAATGACGTTCAGTTAGTGTATCATTTGAATCCTACAGGCGTTCAAGCGAATAGTTTCAATGTAAAAGGTTTGGTAAAACAAGAAGTTGAGCTTAGAGCTTCTTCTATTGAAAGCAAAGCCACTCTTACTAATTTCACACAAGAATATCTTGCAGGTAAATTAACATTGAAATTTGATGCAACGGCTTTTGGTCTTGAAACTCAAAATAAGTCAGACCTTTATGCTTTGGAAATTCAAAACTTAGATGGAGAAACAGTTGAGGAAAATAAATTCGTTTACTCAAACTATGTTCTTGCACAACGAAATACAATAGATGTTTCTACAGTTAAGTTTGGAAAAAAAGAAACGTATGATAATTTAGGTCAAACTCCTGACTTTAGAGTAGTTTATAATCAAAATGTAGCAACAGCAATGGATGTTGTCGCTTATTATGAAATCGGAAGCACAAAAGTTGCATTAGACGCTACTTACAGCTATGCCTTCAAAAATGATGCAGACAAAAATCATTTTGTTATTGAAGGAAATACAATCAAATCGAAAGAACCATCTTCATTTGGAAAAACAGCTGTTATTACGGTAACTGCCGATATGGGTGGAATCAAAAAAACAACTGAAATCAATGTATTATCTGATGCTCCTATGGCAGCTGATGAAGTAATTGAAATATTCAATGTTTCTTACATTAGAGGAAAAGTAGATATTGAAAAAGACAAAATCGGAGAATCAACAATCATTAATTATTTGATTGGTAAAGGATATACTTCAAGTCAAGTATTCGGAGGAGCTCCTGCTGTAACGAATGAGTATTTGAAAGACGGAGTTGCAGTTGCAGGAATTGAATTTGTTGCAACAAATGCTTTAGTAGCAAGCGAAGATGTTACATTGAAAGTCGGAAACGCTGTACAACCGGGTACATACAAAGCAACAAGAACATATACAATGAATGACGGTTCTAAATTTAGAATTGTATATAACATCGTTGTTGCTAATCCTTCATTGAAAAACTTCAACGACTTGAAAGTTAGCTCATTCTGGAGCGAAAACACTCAAATCGTTCGTGGATTCTTGAATGGAACAAGCTGGGATATGTCAGGAAACTTGAACGACGGATTCGATTTGACAAAAATGGCTTTTGAAGCAAATGCAAGCACAGGCGCGGCTGATAATTTAACAATAAGCAACTATTTATTCCAATTCAAAGCACCAGCAAATGCAGATATTCAATTGTCCGATGCAGCGAATGAAGGTACTGTCAAAGTTGGCGACAATTATAATAAATACTTTGTAGATGGCAGTTTGGTAGATATGCAATTAATAATCACATTGAGTGACGGTAGCGAAATCACAAACGACTTTAAAGTTAAATTCGAAACGCCAATTAGTGTAGAAAAAAACAACACAATTTCTTTCAAAGAAGGAGATGACACAGCAGCCAAATCTCCATTTGATGCTATCAAATTTACTGACAAACGTAGTGGCAATACAGTTATGATTGCAAAAGATGCATTAAGCAAATATATTGCATCTGTAAGTGATGACTCTGCTGAACCACGTTTAGCTATCGATTGGTCAGTAGCCAATGATAAATCAGCGCAAAAAGTGGGTGCAGTTGCTTGGAATAATACCGGACTTGCTTTGGTAAATCCTCTTAATTCAAAAGGAACAATAACTGTGACTACTAAATGGGGACAAGTATTTAAACTTACAGACGGTTTGGATATAACTGTTAATCCGGAATGAACCCAAAATTAGTTTTAATATCTTTAGTTTTTTGATTGCAAAAACAAGAATGTTAGGAGGGGACTGGGCTTTTGCTCAGTCCCTTTTTTTGCGAAATTTTTAAGACCGGCTTAAAATCTTTAATGACAAAATAATTAAATCTAATACTTCGCTAGCGCGGAGTTGTTTGGAAGTTGCGCAACATCAACTTGCGTCCGATTGTTTCATAGAAACAATGTCTCGGTAACCAGAGGTTTCAACCTCTGGAAATAATAATACAAATAAAAGTCTTTTAATTCTAAAATAAATATTACCTTTGCAGTTGATATACAGACAGCAAGTCCTTTAATTTTATGAAATTAAATACATTAACAGCGATTTCACCCGTTGATGGGCGGTATCGCGATAAAACAACTTCTCTTTCAGCTTACTTTTCCGAATATGCGCTGATTCGTTACAGAGTGCTTGTAGAAATCGAATATTTCATTTCTTTGTGCGAAATCCCTTTGCCTCAATTGAAAGGCATAAAAGCTCAAGACACGCACGAGTCTTTACGAAATATTTATCGCCTTTTTTCTTTAGAAGATGCCCAAAGGGTAAAAGATATTGAAAAAACGACGAATCACGATGTCAAAGCCGTTGAGTACTTCATCAAAGAAAAGTTTGATGATTTGCATTTGGAAGATTATAAAGAGTTCATTCATTTCGGATTAACTTCTCAAGATATTAACAATACCTCTGTTCCATTATCCATTAAAGACGCATTGGAGACTGATTACTATCCGATGCTTGCTCAACTATTGGACGCCTTGAAACAAAATGTAAAGGAATGGGACGCTATTTCTATGTTAGCGAAAACGCACGGACAACCCGCTTCTCCAACCCGTTTAGGAAAAGAAGTTCAGGTTTTTGTTAGCCGTTTGGAGCAACAGTTGAAATTATTGAAAGAAGTTCCGGTTTCTGCAAAATTTGGTGGAGCAACAGGGAATTACAATGCCCATTTAATTGCTTACCCTGAAGTAGATTGGAAGAAATTTGGAGATGATTTTCTTAGTGATAAATTAGGATTAGTTCGAGAAGAATATACAACACAAATTTCCAATTACGATAATTTAGCGGCATTGTTTGATGCCTTGAAACGAATCAACACTATTTTGTTGGATTTAGCGAAAGACTTTTGGCAATACGTTTCTATGGAATATTTCAAACAGAAAATAAAAGCAGGAGAAATTGGTTCTTCAGCGATGCCACATAAAGTCAATCCAATAGATTTTGAAAACGCAGAAGGAAACTTAGGAATCGCGAATGCTATCTTGGAACATTTATCGGCTAAATTGCCTATATCTCGTTTGCAGCGAGACCTTACTGATTCCACCGTTTTAAGAAATGTTGGAGTTCCTTTTGCTCATATTCAAATTGCATTACAAAGTTTGCAAAAAGGTTTAGGTAAACTATTATTGAATGAAGAGGCAATAAACAAGGATTTAGAAAATGCTTGGGCTGTGGTAGCAGAAGGCATTCAAACCATTTTAAGAAGAGAGGGCTATCCGAAGCCCTATGAGGCTTTGAAAGCATTGACTCGTACCAATGAACAAATTACAGGAGAATCAATTAGCGAATTTATTAATACGCTAAATGTAAGCGAAAACGTAAAAGAGGAGTTGAGAGCAATCACTCCACAAAATTACACAGGTTTATAATTAAAAGACAATTTATCAATTACACATTTTTAATTCATCCAAACAATGACTACAGATGATTGGAAGCCCCGTTATAATGATGGGCAAAATGAAGATGGTCAAAATCGTGAGAGAAGACCATACAATTCAAACCGTTCTAATTACGGTAACCAAGGAAACTACGGAAGACAAGACAACCGAGGAGGTTATAATCGCCAAGGTTCAGGAAATTATGAACGCCGTGAGGGCGGGCATTACAACAATAATCGCTCGCGAAACTATGAAGGAGGATATGATAACAGACAAGGAGGTTATAATAACAATAACTATTCGTCTGGAAATTATGATCGTCCTCAACGTTCTTATGATAATGCATCCGGAGAAAATTCAGGACCAGGTGTTGTTAAGAAAAGAAGACCGCGCGTAGGGGAGGTTTCACTTCCAAATAGAAACACAAACTACAACGATCGACCAAGTGGAGGAGGATATAATCGCGATAATAATAGAGGTGGCGGTTATAATCGTGATAATAGAGGTGGCGGAAATTATCAGCGCCGTCCCGGAGGAAATAATTATAACTCAAGAAACAATAATGACAGAAATGGAGGCTATAATTCGAATTCAAAATATAGTTTTCAAAAACAATTAAAATACCGCGAGGAAAATTTTGACCCGAACGAACCACTTCGTTTGAATAAATACTTAGCGAATGCCGGAGTTTGCTCTCGTAGAGAAGCTGACGAATTTATTCAAGCCGGTTTGGTAAAAGTAAACGGCGAAGTTGTTACAGAATTGGGAACAAAAGTAAAACGCGCAGATCAGATAATGTTCCACGATCAACCAATTAAATTGGAACAAAAAATTTATCTGTTATTAAATAAGCCCAAAAATTGTGTTACAACTGCCGATGATCCACAAGAAAGATTGACAGTAATGGATTTAGTAAAGACTGCTTGTCATGAGCGCATTTTCCCGGTAGGAAGATTGGACAGAAACACAACAGGCGTTTTACTATTAACAAACGATGGCGATTTATCTTCTAAATTAACTCACCCAAAGTTTTTGAAGAAAAAAATCTATCATGTCTGGTTAGATAAAGATGTTACGATTGCAGATATGCAAAAGTTAGCAGAAGGTATTGAACTCGAAGACGGCGAAATTCATGCAGATGCAATTAGCTATGTAGGTGATGAAGCTAAAGACCAAGTGGGTATCGAAATTCATTCAGGACGTAATCGAATCGTTCGTCGTATGTTTGAAAGCTTAGGCTATCATGTAGCGAGATTAGATCGTGTTTATTTTGCCGGATTGACTAAAAAGAATCTAAAAAGAGGTCAATGGCGATTTTTGAGTGAAAAAGAAGTTTCAATGCTTCGTATGGGAGCATTTGATTAATAATAATAAAAAGAATGAAAAGTAAAAGAGATGAGACGAACTAAGTATTTTTCATTTCTTTTACTTTTTTTTATTCCCTTTAATTTATAAGTGATGAAAAGAACGAAAATTGTAGATTTACTAAGTACTGCAGAATTTGGGCAGGAAATTTGTGCAAAAGGGTGGGTGAGAACTCGCCGAGGAAATAAACAAGTTGCATTTATTGCACTAAATGATGGCTCTACAATAAATAATATTCAAATAGTTGTAGATATTGCTAAATTTGGAGACGAATTTTTAAAACCAATTACAACAGGTGCCTGTATCTCAGTAACCGGTTTGTTGGTCGAATCACAAGGGCAAGGTCAATCCGCTGAAATTCAAGCGAATCAAATCGAGATTTACGGAGCGGCTGACCCAACTACCTATCCTTTGCAAAAGAAGGGACATTCATTGGAATTTTTGAGAGAGATTGCTTATTTGCGTCCTCGCACAAATACTTTTGGTGCAATTTTCAGAATACGTCATCATTTAGCATTTGCAATTCATCAATATTTTGACAAACAAGGATTTTTCTATTTTCATACTCCGATAATTACGGCATCGGACGCGGAAGGAGCCGGTTCAATGTTTCAGGCAACCACATTGGATATGACTAACCCTCCCAAAACAGAAGATGGAAAAATTGATTATTCTCAAGATTTCTTTGGACGTGCAACTAACTTGACTGTTTCGGGTCAACTAGAAGGAGAATTAGGCGCAATGGCATTAGGCGGAATTTACACATTTGGTCCTACATTCCGTGCTGAAAACTCGAATACTCCTCGTCACTTAGCTGAATTTTGGATGATTGAGCCGGAAGTCGCTTTTTACGACATTAACGACAATATGGATTTGGCAGAAGATTTTCTTAAATATGTGATTTCTTATGCAATGAAACATTGTAAAGACGATATTGAATTTCTGAACAAGATGTACGACAATGAGTTGATTGAACGTTTGGATTTTGTCGTTAAGAATGATTTTGTTCGTCTGACTTATACCGAAGGTGTCGAAATTCTTGAAAAAAGCGAGAAAAAATTTGAGTTCCCGGTTTATTGGGGAGCCGATTTGCAATCAGAACATGAACGCTATTTAGTAGAAGAACATTTCAAGCGTCCTGTAATTCTTACGGATTATCCGAAAGAAATTAAATCATTCTACATGAAACAGAATGAAGATGGCAAAACCGTTCGAGGAATGGATGTTTTATTTCCTAAAATTGGCGAAATCATTGGCGGTTCAGAAAGAGAAGCGGATTATGATAAGTTAATGAACCGTGTCAACGAATTGAATATGTCAACCGAAAGCTTGTGGTGGTATTTAGATACTCGAAAATTCGGAACAGCCCCTCATGCCGGCTTTGGCTTAGGATTCGAACGTTTGGTGTTATTCATCACCGGAATGACTAATATTCGTGATGTAATTCCTTTCCCAAGAACACCAAAGAATGCAGAATTTTAATTGAAATTTACTGATTATATTAAAGGTTGACTCAAAAGTGGGTCAACCTTTTTTTTATGCCAATCCTAGCAAAGCGCAGTTGGCGTATTTGTTGCAATCATAGATTGTAAATCTTTGCAGACTGATGCGTCAGCGCTTGTATATGTTATTTCCGTCAGGAAATTTTGTTTAGTAGCCAGTGAGCTTGCTCACTGGAAAAAGAAATAAATCATATTCTATTTATAACAAAAAAAGGAGATTGAATTTTCAATCTCCTTTTTTCTATCTCGTAAATTAGAAATTTATTAAGGAACGATAAAGATAGCAACACGGTTCCAATCATTTTCATCAAACGGCTGAACCTTATCACCATAGTAAGTGATTTCAAGACGTCTACGCTCAATACCGAATTTATCAACTAATACATTTGCCACAGCATTTGCACGGTTTTGAGATAACTTCATGTTATGTGCTGGATTACCTGTGTTTTTATCAGCATAAGCAGCAATTTGAATCTTGATTCCCGGACGGTTGATTAAATATTGTGCAGCTTTGCCAATACTGATTAATTGATTGTCGCGAACAACATAACTGTCAAGAGTAAAGAATACCGGAGTTAACAATACTTGCTCTTTTACCGGATCTGGACATTGTATAACTGGAGGACAAATAATTGCCGGACGATTACGAAGCTCATTGATTTCTTTATTCAATGCCTCAAGTTCACACTCTTCAAATACCGGAGCCTTAATAAAGTGACGGAAGTTGAATCTATAAGTCAAACCAATAGTGTAATTTCCAACGAAATCTTGAGTCATATTATCTCCAATGCGACGATCGAAATTTTCAGGTAAAATCAAAGCTTGACCATCTGCAAATAAATCCCATTGGTCACTTAATCTGAAATTAAGTTGAAGACCACCTTTTCCCATAAAGCTGTTAACTGCAGTTCTATCACCATCCTTAAATGTATGAGCATATCCTAGACCAGCATATAACACAGGATTGAAAAATGCTTTGTGATTATAAGGCATAAGTAAGTTTTTCAAGTTTAACAAGAAATCAACACTTGTGCCAATATAATTTAAATCATAAGTATAACCCGGTCCTTCAGGTATTTTTCCTGGTTCGTAATACTTGCCACCATCTAAAAAGCGGTTGTAAAGCGATGCTCTGGCATCATCACTACTACCATCCTCACCACCAAATGCATGAACATAAGTGTTTGTTGAATTTCCACTATTGACACCAGCATTATATTCGGGTTTATGACCTATAAACCAAGAGCCATTTCCACTTCCGGGTCTTAATACATTTCCCTCTGCGTCAACAACACGGTCATTCCATATTGAAAAACCTCGCAATTTAGAAGTCGTTGCACTTAAGCGAAGTCCCCATACCGGAGAAAACCATTTTCCAACAGCAAAACCAACAGTTGGTCTTAGTTGATCTTTAAGATCCATATAACGAGACTCTTCACTCATTAATTGAGCAAGACCGCCATTAATGGAAATGAACCAGTTATCCCCAGGTCGATTTGCAATCCAAGTTGTTCTCACAGCAGTTGCCGCAGGATTCAATTGAGTATTTACAAAATCATCATAAATGTTCAATGCTTTTCTATCATCAGGATATTGATTCTCAATCGCTAATGGATTTTGAGACTGAGCATTTATGCTGAATATATACCCCAACATGAATGCAACAAGCAACAAATTTTTCTTTTTCATATTAATATTTTTTGTAATTTTACCTGTTTATTTTGTATAAATTAAATAAATTCTTTTGCTATTTATAACGAAAAAAGGATGTTAACCGTTGCAAAAATAACATAATTTTTTCATTCCTTGCACTAAAGTACAAGAATTAACTATAAAAATCATGCCAAACTTAGAATATTTGCTAAACTTATTAAAAATGCCTAACTTGCAACGCTTTTATTGAGTCTTTTTATGTTAAGAGGAAAGAAAATAGTATTAGGAATTACGGGCAGCATTGCTGCATATAAAGCGGCGTATCTTTGTCGCGCATTAATCAAGAAAGGAGCAGAAGTTCAAGTCGTTATCACTCCTGCAGGAAAAGAATTTATTACTCCGGTAACATTGTCTGCGTTGACTCAAAAACCGGTTGTAAGTGAGTTTTTCACTGCAAACGATGGAACTTGGCATAGTCATGTCGATTTGGGTTTATGGGCCGATTTGATGTTAATTGCTCCGGCGACTGCGGCAACGATTGGGAAAATGGCGAACGGCATTGCGGATAATATGCTTATTACAACTTATCTTTCTATGAAAGCTCCTGTTTTTGTTGCTCCCGCGATGGATTTAGATATGTATGCGCATCCAAGCACTCAACAAAATTTGGAAAAGCTAAAATCGTACGGAAATCAAATCATAGATTCTGCTACCGGTTATCTAGCCAGCGCGTTGGAAGGAAAAGGAAGAATGGAAGAGCCGGATAATATTGTGAAGATTATAGAATCTTATTTTTCTAAAAAAGAAGACCTTTCAAAAAAAAAAATACTAATAACTGCAGGTCCGACATATGAAAAGATAGACCCGGTACGTTATATAGGTAATTATTCTTCTGGTAAGATGGGATACGCTTTGGCTGAAGAATGTGCATTGCGAGGAGCAGAAGTAATTCTGGTTAGTGGTCCTGTTAAAATGGAAATAAATCATCCGAACATAAAAAGGATAAATGTAAATTCGGCGGATGAAATGTATCAGGAGGTTTTATCTTATTTTCCTGATATGAATGTCGGAATCCTTTGTGCGGCTGTAGCGGATTATAAACCAGCTCAATATTCACAAAATAAGCTGAAACGGAAGGAAGAACAAGAAATGACTTTGGAATTGGTTCCAAATCCGGATATTGCTGCTGCTGTTGGCAAAGCGAAAAAACAAGATCAGATTTTGGTCGGATTCGCACTCGAAACGGATAATGAATTTTCAAATGCTGAAGCTAAATTGAAAAAGAAAAATTTGGATTTTATCGTGTTGAATTCATTAAAAGATGAAGGAGCCGGATTTCAAGAAGATACGAACAAAATAACAATCATTGATTCGGAAGGGAAATCAGAACATTTTTCTTTGAAATCAAAAAAAGAAGTAGCTGAAGATATTGTAAATAAATTATTGGCAAGTTTATGAATAAAAGCATCTGCATATTTGTCCTTTTTTTAGTCTCGGCATTCAATATTCAATCACAGGAATTAAATGCAAGAGTAACGGTTAATAGCGACCGCATTCAAGGAACGAATAGAAATATTTTCACGTCTTTGGAGCAAGCATTAAACCAATTTATCAATGGAAATCAGTGGAGTTCAACCTCTTTTTCGCCCAACGAACGAATCGAATGTACTTTCGCGATTACTATATTGGAGCAGCCGACAGAAAATACTTTTCGAGCAGAGCTATTTGTGCAATCTCGAAGACCGGTTTATAATTCGGCTTATACAACAACCATGCTTAACTTTCGAGATACGAATTTTGACTTTGAATATACCGAAAATTCAAACATCGAAATACAGCAAAATACATTAACAAGTAATTTAGATGCCGTTATTATTTTTTATGCCAATTTAATATTAGCATTAGATTTTGATAGCTTTTCACCAATGGGAGGGAGCGTTTTTTTTCGTCAAGCCCAAGCGGTTAGCAACTTGGCGCAATCCAATTCGAATTGGAGCGGCTGGTCTGCTTTTGATGATGATAGAAGTCGAGGTTCGATTATAAATGCCTTTTTAGATGAATCCTTGAGTCGTTATCGCGAATTATGGTACACTTATCATAGACGAGGATTGGACGAAATGGCAGCGAATCCGGATAGAGCAAGAGTTACGATTCTAAATGCTTTACCCGTTTTAAAAGAAATGCGACAAGTAAGGTCTTCGCAAACAATAATTCAAATGTTTGCCGATTCAAAATTAGATGAAGTGGTTTCTGTTGGAGAGAAAGCTACAGCTGAAGAAAAAAAGTCAACATTTGACCTGCTTCGCAGTTTGTATCCAACCATGACAAGCCAACTAGAACCATTGAAGAGATAAAATAATCGCCCAATGCTTAAAAATTTAACAATACAAAACTATGCTTTAATCTCCAAATTAGAGATTGACTTTACTCAAGGATTTTCGGTTATAACAGGAGAAACAGGTGCCGGAAAATCAATTATTATTGGTGCTCTTTCTTTAATTTTAGGACAACGAGCAGACGCTAAATCAATTAAACAAGGGGAAAGTAAATGTTTAATTGAAGGATTATTTGACCTTTCTGCTTACAATATAGAATCTTTTTTTAAGGAGAAAGATTTAGATTACGATGCTCAAAATTGTATTCTGAGGAGAGAGATTTGGGATTCCGGTAAATCGCGCGCATTTATTAATGATACTCCGGTAACCTTAACCGATTTGAAAGAATTAGGAACATTTTTGATTGATATACATTCGCAACATCAAAATTTATTGTTGGGAGATAATAAATTTCAGTTGCAAGTATTGGATATTCTTGCGAATAACAAAAAATTAAGAGAGGAATATTCGAAAACATATCAGAGTTTTGTATCGCTTAAAAAGCAAATACAAGAATTAGAAGAAAGTGCCAAAGAACATTCTGCAGAAAAGGATTATATGACTTTTCAATATAATCAGTTGGATGAAGCTCAGTTAAAAGCTCACGAACAAATTGAATTAGAAAAAGAACAAGAAACTCTTTCTCATGTTGAAGAAATCAAAAGTGGACTTTATGCAATCGAACAATTGCTTCATCAGGAAGATAGAGGAGTTATTGTTTCCTTAAAAGAAGCATTAAGAGTTGCTTTATCTTTAAATAAAATATATCCGTCTTCTCTCGAAATGAAAGAGAGAGTAGAAACAGCCTATTTAGATTTAAACGATTTGCTGTTGGATATTACGAATCAACAAGAAAGATTGGAATTGGACCCGGAGCGTTTACAATGGATAAATGAACGTTTGGATTTGCTTTATTCCTTGCAACAAAAGCACAAAGTGGATTCGGTGGAAGCACTTATCGAGTTAAGAGACAATTTGAGTTTTCAGTTGCAAAAGATTGATAACTATGATGAAGAAATTGAGAAATTGCAAAAGCAATTGGACGCATCTCAAAAGATTGTTTTGTCTCTTGCCAAAGAATTAACAAAAACAAGGCAAAAAGCGGCAACTCAATTCGAAAAACAATTAATCGAAAAAGTGAGTATTTTGGGAATGCCTTATATGCGATTTAATTGCCAAATACATTCAAGAGAAACCCCGGGAATATCGGGATTAGATGATGTTTCCTTTCTTTTTTCGGCGAATAAAAATGGCGAATTGAAACCCGTAGCACAAACGGCTTCCGGTGGAGAAATATCTCGTTTGATGTTGGGAATAAAAGCGTTAATAGCCGGAGCAACTTCTTTACCCACAATTATTTTCGATGAAATAGACACCGGAGTATCCGGAGAAGTTGCAGATAAAATGGGCGACATTATGCGTCAAATGGGCGATGTTATGCAAGTGATTGCGATTACACATTTGCCACAAATCGCGGCGAAAGGAGATTCCCAATTTTTTGTATATAAAGAAGAAAAGGAGAATTTTACCGAAACGCATATTCGACCTTTATCTAAAGACGAAAGAATAAAAGAAATCGCGCAAATGTTGAGTGGCTCAGAATTGACAGATGCAGCGATTGAAAATGCAAAAGAATTATTAAAAAGAAATACAAATTAACACCTACAATATAAAGGATGAAAGAAAGTGAAATGATTTTCGGCACGCGTGCTGTTATTGAAGCCATTCAAGCGGGAAAAGAAGTAGATAAAATTTTGATGCGGAGAGATTTGCAGAATGATTTAGCTCGAGAATTATTTAATATTGTCAAGGAAACACACATTCCCATTCAAAGAGTTCCGCAAGAAAAATTAGACCGTTTGACTCGAAAAAATCATCAAGGAGTCATTGCTTTTATTTCAGCGGTAACTTACCAAAAATTGGAAGATATAGTTCCTTTTTTATATGAAGAAGGAAAAAATCCATTCATCGTTTTATTAGACGGAGTAACCGATGTTCGTAATTTTGGAGCCATTGCCCGAAGCTGCGAATGCGGCGGAGTGGATGCAATTGTGATTCCTGCCAAAAACAGCGTTTCCGTTAATGCCGATGCCGTAAAAACATCAGCAGGAGCCTTACATTCCTTGCCCGTTTGTAAAGAAACCAGCATTACAGATGCGATAAAGTTCTTGAAAAATTGCGGATATAAAGTCTACGCAGCAACAGAAAAAGCGCATGCAGATTATACACATGCAGATTATTCCGTTCCAACAGCGATTGTCATGGGAGGAGAAGACATGGGAATTTCAATGGATAACCTCCGAATCTGTGATGAAATGGTAAAGATTCCTATTTTGGGAACAATAGCGTCTTTAAATGTTTCAGCCGCAGCATCCGTTTTAATTTACGAAGTAGTACGTCAAAGAAATTCAAAATAGAAAATGAAACAAATAATTTCAACATCAAACGCTCCAGCAGCTATCGGACCTTACAGCCAAGCAGTAAAAACAGGAAACTTTGTTTTCCTTTCGGGTCAATTAGGGATAGACCCTCAAACGGGTGATTTTGTATCCAACTCTGTTGTAGAGCAAACAGAACAAGTTATTAAAAATATAAAAGCGATTTTGTCAGAGGCTAATTTGACATTGAATAATGTTGTAAAAACCACAGTTTTTTTAGCCGATATGTCCGATTTCGCAGCGATGAATGAAGTTTACGGAAAGCATTTTAGTGAACCTTATCCGGCGCGTTCATCTATCGCGGTAAAAACTTTACCAAAAAATGGATTAGTCGAAATTGAAGTGATTGCAACAACCGATTAGATTACCCCCAAACCCCCTTGCGGGCAATGTCATTCAGTTAAGGGCAAACATGTTGAAAGTCAAGGGCTGAAAGCCCTTTTTAGTTCAGCCCAATGGCAAGCGTAGCGTCGCCTTGGGTTAGCAGTGTCAAAACAGAATTGCGGGCTGAAAGCCCAAGTTAATATAACCTGCGCTTTCAGCGCGTCCGATGGTGCTGTCCATTCAACCCAACCCAACCCAACGCGTTGCGTTGGGCTGAATTAAAACGGACTTTCAGTCCTTAAATACAGTCGTTTAACTCTTAACTGAATGACGTTGCCCTGAAGGGAGCTTCGCGTGTGCACGATTTCAAAGTTGGGAGCAATCTCGCTGAAAATAAACATAAAATGAAGAAAATTTCAAAATTAAATGCAATTCCCACAAATTCTCTCGTTTTGAAGGGATTTGAAAAAGTCGATTATTGTGACACTTATCAAATACAAAAGAAAACAGAGAAAAACGCAGAAGAAATTTCAAAGGAGATACTGCAAATGCCGAAATGGACTTCAATATTAATGAAATTAAGAAATAGAATTGTAGGCGTATTTGGATTAAAAACGGACAAAAACACAGAAAAAACGGATACATTTTTTTCCGTGATTGAAAAAAATGAAAATGAGATTGTAATGGGAGAAGTTGATAAACATTTGAATTTCAGACTTTCTGTTTTGAAAAGCGACATTGAAAATACAATCTCACTGATAACCGTTGTTCATTTCAACAATAAATTCGGAAACATTTACTTTTTTATCATAAAACCGTTTCATAAAATCATATTGAAAGCAACATTGAAACGATATTTGAAAATGAGTAATCTATGAAGAAACAGGAAACCGAAAAGTAAACGCCAGCCACCAATCGGTGCCTGGCATCAGCGAAAGTCCCCTTTAGGGGATTTAGGGGTTATAGATAATAACCAACCCAAAAACAAATTAATTCGGCAGTAATCAGTAATCCTTGTTGTACGCAAACCGGGGAGATAGTGCGTTTGGAATACGGAATTCGAAAAACAAAGAGAAAATAATTGATTTTCAAAAATAAAGTACTAAATTTGCTTTGAATGATTTGATTTAAAGTTTATGAATGTAGTAGAGCGAAATATGAATCAAGTTTCCAAATTGTTGGAGCATCATAAGGTCGATAATATGTACTTATTTGGCTCTGTGCTTACCGAAAATTTTGCCTTAACAAGCGATATTGATTTTTTGGTCAATTTCGGACAAGTTGAATTGGAAGATTATTTTGACAACTATATTGGCTTAAAAACAGGTTTGGAACAAATATTTAACCGTTCAGTCGATTTAGTGGAAGAAAAAACCGTAAAAAATCCTGTTTTGCGCCGCTCAATAGACCGAAACAAAAAACTAATTTATGGACGAGCGAGTAGAGAAATGGCTGTATGACATTCGGTTTTCCATTGAAGAAATTGAAAAATTCCTTGAAAATACAGAAAGAACATGTTACGAAATCTTGTAATTCATTCTTATGACAGTATTTCGGATGAGAATATTTGGTCAATCGTAATTAACAATCTTCCTGCATTGAAAATAGAAATCCAACAATTGTTAGATGATTAGAATTTCAATGCAAACAAAACGCCGGCGTACAACAAGCGTCAGTCGAGGAGTGTGCTTGCGGAAAGTTTTGCAGGAATTTGAACGTTTGTCGCTTGTCCGAGCTTTAGTGTTTTCTCGCCTGAACCAATCGGTGTCTGGCGTCAGCAAAAGTCCCCTTTAGGGGATTTAGGGGTTATAAATAATATTAAAATTACCAACCAAATAAAAACTAATTATGAATGATTTATTACAATTCAACAATGTTGAAAACAAAATTTTAACTCTTCGGAAGCAGTCAGTAATACTCGATAGCGACATCGCTGTTTTGTATGGCGTAGAAACGAGAGATGTAAATAAAGCAGTAAAAAACAATCCGGATAAATTTCCGACAGGATATGTTTTCGAGCTCGATAAAAACGAAAAAAGTGAGGTGGTGGAAAATTTCCACCACCTTGCCAAACTTAAGTATTCAAGGGCGTTGCCGAAAGCTTTTACAGAAAAAGGCTTGTATATGTTGGCAACAATTTTGAAAAGTGAACAAGCAACACAAACAACAATTGCAATTGTTGAAACTTTTGCGAAAATTCGAGAATTATCTCGTACTGTTGTTGCATTAACAGAGTCGCCAAATGAAGGAAAGCAAAAAACACTGCTGCAAAAAAGTGGCGAAATAATTGCTGATATTTTGGGCGAAGATATGAAAACGACAGATACAGAAACAAGTATAGAGTTTAATTTGGCTGTTTTGAAATTTAAACATACGATTAAACAAAAAGGAAAACAAGGAAATTAATGGAACAATTTCTTCAACAACTAAATGAAAATCAAAGGAATGCAGTTCTTTATAACGAAGGACCCAGCTTAGTTATTGCCGGAGCCGGTTCGGGTAAAACGCGTGTCCTTACGTATAAAATAGCTTACTTGCTGAAAAACGGCATTTCTCCATATAATGTATTAGCATTGACTTTTACCAACAAAGCGGCTCGAGAAATGAAACTCCGAATCGCTCAAATCACGGATGAAGATATTGCAAGACGTTTGTGGATGGGAACTTTCCATTCCATTTTTTCTAGAATCCTTAGACGAGAGTCCGAAAAGCTTGGTTTTCGTTCGGATTTTACCATTTATGATTCGCAAGATTCCCGGAATCTGATAAAAGCAATTATCAAAGAAAAAGAATTGGATGACAAAATTTATAAGCCGGCAGCAATCCAATCTCGCATCTCGAAAGCGAAAAATGCTTTAATTACTCCTTTTTTATATGAACGAGACCGAGAATTGATTGCAGATGATAATCATGCACGAAAACCTCGTCTCCATGAAATTTATACGGCTTATTGGAATCGATGCAAAACGGCTGAAGTAATGGATTTTGATGATTTATTGCTTTACACTTATTTATTATTTAAAGAAAATCCGGAGGTAATTGAACGATATAGAAATCAATTTCGATTTATTTTAGTCGATGAATATCAAGATACCAACAGAGTTCAGCATGAAATTGTAAAACAGTTGGCCGAAGAACATCATAGAATATGCGTTGTTGGAGATGATGCACAAAGTATATATTCTTTTCGGGGTGCAAATATTGGAAATATTCTGAATTTTAAGAAAACCTATCCGGAAAGTAAATTATTTAAGTTGGAGCAAAATTATCGTTCAACACAAATAATCGTAAATGCGGCTAATTCGCTGATACGTAAAAATAAAGAACAGATTCCGAAAACCGTTTTTTCCGAAAAAACACTAGGAAATAAAATGCCGGTAATTACAGCATACTCTGATTACGAAGAAGGATATAATGTGGCTTCCCGCATTGCCGAAATGCGAATGCTTCATCAATACGAATACAAAGATTTTGCGATATTATACAGAACAAACGCTCAAAGTCGCATTTTTGAGGAATCGCTGCGCAAAATAAATATTCCGTATCGAATCTATGGCGGACTGTCTTTCTATCAAAGAAAAGAAGTGAAAGACGTAATTGCTTATATGCGATTAGTCACAAACCCGAATGATGAAGAAGCTTTCAAACGAGTCATTAATTATCCTGCACGAGGAATAGGAGATACAACTCTGAAAAAAATAATTGCCGCAGCGAGCTTGCACGCAGTGAGTTTGTGGGAAATTCTTTCTAATCCGTTAGATTATAATTTGAATGTAAATAGCGGAACGATAAAAAAAATAGAAGCTTTTCGTTTAATAATTGCCAAATTTATAGACGACAATTTAACTCGGAATGCTTATGAAATCGGAAGTGATATTGTTCGTGAAACAGGTTTGATAACAGAACTTTATGCCGACAAAACGCCCGAAGGTTTAAGTCGAGTTCAAAATGTGGAAGAATTAGTCAACAGCTTATATGATTTTGTCTCTACTCGTTTAGAAGAAGGAAGAGAGGAGGTTCGAATTGGAGATTTTTTAGCGGAAGTTTCTTTGCTAACCGACCAAGATACAGATAAAGAAGAAAATGCAAGCCGCGTTACCATGATGACTGTTCATGCAGCTAAAGGATTGGAATTTAAAAATGTATTTGTCGTTGGATTAGAAGAAGATTTATTTCCTTCGGAATTAAGCAAAAATAGTCCGAATGAAATAGAAGAAGAACGCCGTTTGTTTTATGTTGCAATTACGCGAGCCGAAGAAAATGCGCTTTTAACTTATGCAAAAAATCGCTTTCATAATGGACAAATGAAAATGTGTTCTCCAAGTCGCTTCATAAAAGACATTGACAGAGAATATCTAAAACTGCCCGCCGATTTAGCTTTTAGCAGATTCAGTTCAGAAACGCCAGCTTTTGAAGCTCCGGTTTTTTCGCGGAATTATCAACCCCGGAAAGAAGAGGAAGTAAAGACGAATCTATATACCAATTCAAGAAAGCTATCGCACATAGAAAGTGGAAAAACAGTAAGTCGTCAAAGCATTGGAAACTTACATGTTGGAGATACAATCAGACATGAGCGATTCGGAATCGGAAAAGTGATTGAATTGACAGGAGCCGAAGAAAATGCCAAAGCAACAGTCAAATTTGAGAGTTTTGGAGAAAAGCAATTATTGTTGAAATTTGCTAAGTTTGAAGTGATAAAATAGAATAATTATATACGCTATATTCAAAAAATAGAAGCTGTATCAAAAGTCGCCAATGGAACGCGGATAATACGGATTGAGCGGATTGCCGCAGATAATAAAAAATGAACAAATTAATTATCAGTAACTTATAAAATGCAAATTCGCGTTTATCCGCCCAATCCGCTTCATCCGCGTTCCATTGGCTGCTTTTGATACACCCTCTGCTATATTAAGATATAATTACAGATATTCAAAACAAAATAAAAAAGAATGATTGATTTCAATAAAATAACATCGCCCAGTTATATAATCGAAGAAAATCTTTTGCGGAAAAATTTATCGTTGATTCAATCCGTAAAAGAACGAGCCGGAGTAAATATTATTTTGGCATTTAAAGCATTTGCCCAGTGGAAATCGTTTCCAATAATCAAAGAATACATCCAATATTCCACCGCCAGTTCTCCTTGGGAAGCACAATTAGCATTGCACGAAATGGGAAGCAAGGCACACACTTATTCTCCGGCTTATACCGAAAAAGACTTTCCAATAATTAAAGCGTGCAGTTCACATATAAGCTTTAATTCGCTGTCACAGTTTCATCGATTCTACAAGGATACTCAAACGAATCCAACGCCTATCTCTTGCGGTTTGCGAATCAATCCTGAATATTCAGAAGTTGAAACGGATTTGTACAATCCGGCAGCTCCGGGCTCTCGATTAGGCATTGTACGAGATGAGTTAGGAGATAATTTACCTGACGGAATTGAAGGATTACATTTTCATACGCTTTGCGAATCGAATTCTTTTGCTTTAGAAAATACCTTGAAACAAGTGGAAGCAAAATTTGGGGAATTTCTGCCTAAAATAAAATGGTTAAATATGGGAGGCGGACATCTCATGACACGCAAAGACTATGATGTAGAACATTTGATTCAGTTATTGCAGAATTTCAAGAAGAAATATCCGAACTTAGAAATTATATTAGAACCGGGTGCCGCTTTTGTTTGGCAAACCGGAGTATTAGTTTCCTCAGTTGTAGACATTGTCGAAAATAAAGGAATAAAAACGGCAATATTAGATGTTTCTTTCACTTGTCACATGCCCGACTGTTTGGAAATGCCTTATAAACCGATTGTTCGCGGAGCCTATCAAGAAGCTGTAGCCGGCAAGCCAACATATCGCTTGGGCGGAAATTCCTGTTTAAGCGGCGATTTTATGGGCGATTGGTCTTTCGATAAAGAATTGCAAATCGGAGAAAAAGTCATTTTTGAAGATATGATTCATTATACCACGGTAAAAACCTCAATGTTTAACGGTATCCCTCATCCTGATTTAGCTTTGTGGAAAGAGGATAACACTCTTGAAATTTACCGTCAATTTGGATATGAAGATTATAAAAATCGCATGAGCTGAAAAGGTAACTTCTGCCCAAATCAGGGCAATTCTCATTTGATTTTTGGCAAAAAAAAGCTCTGTCTGTGTTACACACTGTCCGCAGGACATAATTTGCATAACCGTATGTGGTGCTTTATGGCATCGCAGCAGTATCTGAGGATACTGGTTAGTTAGGTTTGCTCTCTATCGAGAGCTTTTTTCTTGGCAAAATTAAATGCGTTTGCCGATAATTCATAATTTATAATTCATAATTCATAATTCTATTGCTATCTTTGCAGACTTAATTTATTTTTATGTCAACTTATACAGAAGATACGCGTGCAGTAACCACTCAACGTTTGATTGAAATGAAACAGAGGGGTGAAAAAATTTCAATGCTTACTGCCTACGATTATTCAATGGCAGCTATCATTGACCAAGCCGGAATGGATGTTATATTAGTCGGAGATTCCGCATCTAATGTCATGGCAGGTAATACAACTACCCTTCCAATGACCATGGACCAGATGATTTATCATGGTCAATGTGTTCGACGAGCAGTAAAAAGAGCTTTAGTTTGTGTTGATTTGCCATTCGGTTCATATCAAGGCAATTCCAAACAAGCGGTTCAATCAGCTATTCAAATGATGAAAGAAACCGGGGCGGATTGCGTTAAACTGGAAGGCGGTTCAGAAATTAAAGAATCCATTCAGCGAATCCTTTCTGCCGGAATACCTGTTATGGGACATTTGGGCTTAACTCCGCAGTCGATTAATAAATTCGGAACCTATGCTGTTCGTGCCAAAGATGAAGCTGAGGCTCAAAAGCTAATTGAAGATTGTCATCTTTTGGAAGACCTCGGATGCTTTGCGATTGTTTTGGAAAAAATTCCGGCTAAATTAGCGAAACAAATTGCAGCAGAACTAACAATTCCTATCATCGGAATTGGAGCCGGACCTCATGCAGACGGTCAAGTGCTTGTCATGCACGATATGCTTGGTATCAATAAAGAATTTTCTCCTCGATTTCTTCGTCGCTATGCCGATTTGCATAGTATTATTATTGAAGCAGTGGAGCATTACATTAAAGACGTAAAGAATAACGATTTTCCAAGCGAAAAAGAATCCTATTAGAGAGTGACAAGTGACAGCGAGCAAAGCTCGCAGTGACAAGTGACAAGAATAAAAACGCTGCATCGCAGCGATGCCTCAATAGCCAGGGATTTTAATCCCTGGTTCGAAAAACAACCCGTGATTCGGAACCCAATTGTGATTTTGTAAACGACATGTGGTTCGAAAACCAATCCGTGGTTCGAAAAATCATAATGACATAACCGTTTGGCATAAATGCCGTATCATTTCAGCCAATTTAGGTCAGATAAAATGAAAATTTGTTCAATGTATATTGGGTAAAATCAATTCATTGTCACTATCTTTGTATCCGCAAAAAGATAATTAATACTATATAATAATAATTAATTAATTAAATTATGGAAATCGTAAAAATCGTAGGAAGAGAAATCTTGGATTCAAGAGGCAATCCAACAGTAGAAGTAGATGTACATTTGGCATCAGGCGTTATTGGAAGAGCAGCTGTTCCTTCTGGAGCTTCAACAGGAGAAAATGAAGCATTAGAATTACGTGACGGTGACAAAAAACGTTACTTAGGTAAAGGTGTTCTAAAAGCAGTTGAAAACATCAACACAAAGATAGCTCCTGCTTTATTAGGAATAAGCGCATTAGAGCAACGCACTATTGATAATAAAATGATTGCTCTTGATGGAACTGCTACAAAATCTAATTTAGGAGCAAACGCGATATTAGGAGTTTCTCTTGCAGTTGCAAGAGCAGCAGCAACTTATTTAGACTTACCTCTTTACAGATATATCGGTGGAACAAACACTTATACTTTGCCGGTTCCAATGATGAACATCATTAATGGAGGTTCTCACTCAGATGCTCCTATTGCATTCCAAGAATTTATGATTCGTCCAGTTGGAGCACCAAGCTTCAGCGAAGGCTTAAGAATGGGTGCTGAAGTATTTCACGCCTTGAAAAAAGTTTTACATGACAGAGGTTTAAGTACTGCAGTTGGTGATGAAGGTGGTTTTGCTCCTGCATTGGCTGGTGGTACAGAAGACGCATTGGAAACGATTATCAAAGCAATCGGAGATGCTGGTTATACAGCAGGTAAAGATATAATGATTGGTTTGGATTGTGCTGCGTCTGAATTTTACAAAGATGGCGTTTACGATTACTCAAAATTCGAAGGACCTAACGGTGCAAAACGCACTTCTGCTGAACAAGCTGATTATTTGGCAAGCTTAGTAAGCAAATATCCTATCGACTCTATCGAAGATGGTATGGGCGAAAGCGATTGGGACGGTTGGAAAATTTTGACTGACAAAATCGGAGACAAATGTCAATTAGTAGGAGACGATTTGTTTGTTACTAACGTTGATTTCTTGAAAAAAGGAATTGAATTAGGTTGCGGTAACTCTATCCTTATCAAAGTAAACCAAATTGGTTCATTGAGTGAAACATTAGATGCTATCGAAATGGCTCACCGTGCGGGTTACACTTCAGTAACTTCTCACCGTTCTGGCGAAACAGAAGATGCTACAATTGCTGACATCGCTGTTGCAACTAACTCAGGACAAATCAAAACAGGTTCTTTGAGCCGCTCAGACAGAATGGCTAAATATAACCAATTACTTCGCATTGAAGAAGAATTAGGTAGCTTGGCTGTTTACGGTTACAAAAAAGTACAAAGAAATAAATAAGACTCTATAAGTCATAGACGATTTTTTCAAGTGAATCCCAAAAGCTGAATCTTTAGCTTTTGGGATTCCTTTATAGATGAAAATAATTAGGAATATTCGGCAAATAGCGAGTGTTTCCGTTAGGAAACATCGTTTAGTAGCCAGTAAGCTTGCTTACTGGAAAAAATAAACGAAAAAATAAACGAAATTTCCGAGTTTTCATTTCCCGAATACCCCAAAATAAAGAAACAATGTCTAAATCAAAAACAACAGTAAATATTTTATTAGCCATTAGTTTAGCCCATTTTTTCAATGACATGTTCCAATCGGTTGTTTCCGCGATTTATCCGATTCTGAAAGAAAATTTGGACCTGACTTTTAGTCAAATTGGGATTATTGCTTTTATTTATCAAATCTGCGCTTCCGTTTTTCAACCCATTTTTGGCGTTCTTTTCGATAAACGTCCCAGTGTTTGGTATCTTACTTTAGGAACAATTTCGACATTGTTGGGTTTGTTGATTTTGGCTTATGCATCTTCAGCCTCTCTTGTAATGATTGCAGTTGCGGTAGTCGGATTAGGTTCTTCCATTACTCATCCGGAAGCATCGAGACTAACACATTATGCATCTGGAGGAAGGCACGGATTGGCACAATCCATTTTCCAAGTTGGCGGTAATTTTGGCGGTTCCATTGGACCTTTATTGGCCGCTTTGATTATAGCGCCTTATGGACAAGAATATTTGCTCGTATTTGTTGGAATCGCGATAATTTCCATTATTACCAAACATCCGATTACGCGATGGTACAAAGAGAAAATAAAAGTTTTTAAGTTCACGAAAAAATATGAAAATACAGATGCGGAAGTTGGTTTGTCTAAACATAAAATCTATTTTTCGTTGATTATACTCCTGATTTTGATTTTTTCTAAATATGTTTATACTGCCAGTTTATCGAATTATTATACCTTTTATTTGATTGAAAAATTTGACGTTACAACCCGGCAATCTCAATTCTATCTTTTTGCCTTTTTGTTTGCTGCTGCAGTCGGAACTTTACTGGGAGGACCTATCGGCGATAGATTTGGACGAAAATACGTTATTTGGTTTTCCATTTTGGGTACGGCTCCTTTTTCATTACTAATGCCTTTTGCTAATTTATTTTGGACTTGCGTATTAAGTATAGTTATCGGATTAGTGCTTTCTTCTGCATTTTCCGCGATATTGGTTTATGCGCAAGAATTACTTCCAACGAAAATAGGTTTGATATCCGGTTTGTTTTTTGGATTAGCATTTGGAATCGCCGGAATTGCTGCTGCGATTTTGGGAAATATTGCTGATGCACATAGTGTTGAATACGTGTATGAGTTTTGCGCGTATATGCCTTTATTGGGATTTGTGGCGATTTTTTTGCCGAATGTGAAGCTTCACAAAAGTCGCCAATAGAACGCAGATAAAGCGGATTGGGCGGATAAAAGCGGATAATAATATAAAATCTGCGTTCATCCGCTCAATCCGCTTTATCTGCGTTCCATTGGCTTTATTACATCTTCAAGTAAAAATCTTTTGTCAATTCGATATATTCGTCACTATATACATGTCTCGCCTTTTCGATATACATATTTTTGATTTCGATTTCCGTTTCTTTTTGCGAATATTCCAGTAAAATTCTTTTCGGCGGAGACTCCTTCAATGGTCTTACAACTGTTTTTCGAGCAAGAAATAGATTTTGTTTTTCGGCAATTGATTGTATTAAATCGAATGTGTCAAATGGCAAAATCAAAGATAATCGCCCTTCGGACGACAACCGTTTTTTGCTATTCTCTATCAGATTTTCAAAATTCAAATCATCTGTATGCCTTGCAAAATTACGAGATATATCAGGCGATTTTAAAGAATTGACAAAATAAGGAGGATTGGACACAATTAAATCATATTTTTGAAGAGGAGAGTAATGCAAAAAATCAGCATGAAAAGCCTTTAATTGTTTTGCAAAAGGAGAATTGTCGAAATTAATTTGAGCTTGCTTGGATGCATTTTCATCCACATCAATCGCCTCAATCTCAGCGTTAGAACGTTGTGCAAGCATAAGCGCAATCAAACCGGAACCCGTTCCTACATCCAAAATGTTTTTTGCTTGAAAGCAATTTGCCCAAGCTCCAAGTAAAACTCCGTCAGTTCCTACTTTCATTGCACATAAGTCGTGCTGAATCGTAAATTGCTTGAATTGAAAAGACGAATTGGACACTTTAGTCAAACGGAATTTTGTAAAGACTGATAAATCTTAGTTGCAGCATTCAGAGAGGCTCTCGGTTCTCCTAATCGCTTGATTACTTCTTGATAACCTTCAGACATTTCTTTCCTATACGATTCATTGTGAAGAAGTTTGCCCAATTCTTCTTGAATATTTTCCTTAGAAAAATATTTTCCGAATAATTCTTTCACAACCGTTTTGTCAGCAATCAAATTGACCAGCGATATATATTTTACCTTGAAAAAATGATTCCAAACGAAAGATACAACATATTTCATAGGCGTTTTATAACAAACCGTTTGAGGAATTTGGAATAGCGCAGTTTCTAAAGTTGCCGTTCCCGAAGTGACCAAAGCAGCCGTTGACTGTTGAAGCAATCGGTAAGTTTGTTCAAAAATAATATGAACCGAATGATTTCCGATAAATTTCTTGTAGTATATCGGGTCAATTCCAGGCGCACCGGCAATGACTAATTGATAATCTTTGAAATGACCGGCAGCATCCAACATCGTGGGAAGATTATCTTTGATTTCTTGCTTTCTACTTCCGGCAAGCAATGCAATGATTGGCTTATTATCCAGTTGATTAGTCGAAACAAACGCTTCAAATGTTTCGTCCGAATTTTTTCTATTCGCAATTGCGTCTACTGTCGGATTGCCGACATAATCGACATTGTATTGATGCTTTTGATAAAATTCCACCTCAAAAGGAAGAATGCAGAACATTTTATCAATATATTTTTTTATCTCTTTGATTCGATATTCTTTCCAAGCCCAAATTTTAGGCGAAATGTAATAATAAACAGGAATACGAAGTTGCTCTTTAATATATTGGGCAATTTTCAGATTAAATCCGGGATAATCAACCAAAATAACCACATCCGGTTGATAATCTTCAATATCTTTCTTGCACAAATCCATGTTTCGGAAAATGGTGCGAAGATTCATTAATACAGGAATAAAACCCATAAATGCCAATTCGCGATAATGCTTGGTCAGCACTCCTCCAACGGATTGCATCAAATCGCCCCCAAAATAGCGGAAATCCGCTTGGGAATCAACTTCTTTTAGTGATTTCATCAAATTAGATGCATGTAAATCACCCGAAGCTTCTCCAACAACTAAATAATATTTCACCTTTTACGAATTTTCCCAACTTTTAATTTTCTCCAAAAAAGAATGAGCCGTCATATCTATTTTCAAAGGTACCAATGAAGCATAACCTTGCGAAAGCGCCCATTCATCATTGTGTTCATTTTTCGGGTCTTCATTTAGAAATTCCCCGGTCAACCAATAAACCGTTTTGCCACTGGGGTCTTTAGCCAATTGAAATTCTTTCGCCCAATAGCCTTTCGTCTGTGAACAAATTTTTAATCCGTTCACTTGAGGAATCGCAGGAACATTCAAATTCAGACAAATACCTTGAGGTAATCCTTCGCTTAAGACTTTCTCCGCAACCAATTTTCCGAATTTTACCGCTTCGGAAAAATCTGCATTTGCCGAAAGGTCAGTCAAAGAAATTCCAACCGAAGGGATTCCAAAAATACAACCTTCTAAAGCAGCTCCAATTGTTCCTGAATAAATAACGCAAATGGCTGCATTAGAACCGTGATTAATTCCGGAAAGAACTAAATCCGGTTTTCGGTCCAATATCTCATTGATTCCAAGTTTAACACAATCAACCGGAGTTCCCGTACAACTGTATAGCGTTAAATCTTTTTCTTCTTTAATAAGATTTACACGAAGTGGATGCAATGAAGTGATTGCGCTTGACATTCCTGAGCGCGCTCCGTCGGGAGCAATTACCACAATTTCGCCCAAAGAACGGACTCCTTCGATAAGTTCATTGATTCCTTTTGCGTAAATCCCATCATCATTTGTGATTAAAATAAGAGGCTTTTTATTTTCTGACATATTTTCTTTTTGTCTTTTTAGATGTGCAAATATACGACAAATCGGCTTAAGTTATTAACATTTAAGAGAAGTTATCAACAAGATTAACAATGTTTATTGCAATAATAATTACATGCTATAATAAAATTTCTTATTTTTGCACTGTTTTATTAATGTAAAATGATTTATGGGAAAGATAATTGCTTTAGCTAATCAAAAAGGAGGAGTTGGAAAAACAACTACTACGATCAATTTAGCAGCTTCATTAGCAGCTTTAGATAAAAAAGTGCTTTTGGTAGATGCTGACCCCCAAGCAAATGCATCATCTGGTTTGGGTGTTGATATTAATGAGATAGAGAACTCTATTTATGAATGTATCGTTGATAAAGTTGACTCTGCTGAGGCAATAGTATCTACAGATGTTCCTAATTTGTCTGTAATGCCTTCTCATATTGATTTGGTAGGTGCAGAAATAGAAATGTTGAGTTTTGAAAACCGAGAAAAGGTTCTTAAGGAAATTCTGGATAAAATAAGTGGTAATTACGATTATATTCTTATTGATTGTTCTCCTTCTCTAGGTTTAATAACCGTAAATGCGTTAACTGCGGCAGACTCTGTAATTATTCCGGTTCAATGTGAATATTTTGCGTTAGAGGGAATTACTAAATTGTTAAATACAATTAAAATTGTTAAATCGAAATTGAATCCGGAATTAGAGATTGAAGGTTTTCTTTTAACAATGTATGACTCTCGTCTTCGTTTAGCGAATCAGGTTTATGAAGAAGTCAAAAAACACTTTGGAGAAATGGTTTTTACTACTGTTATTCAACGAAATATAAAACTGAGTGAAGCTCCGAGTTATGGGCAACCGGTTTTACTTTATGATCCGGAATCAAAAGGTTCATTTAATCACATGCAACTCGCAAAAGAAATAATAGAAAAGAATAATTAAAATTTTAAAAACAGAATGGCTAAACAAACAAAATCTGCTTTAGGAAAAGGCTTAGGAGCTTTGATTACAATGGATAATTTGGAAACAGGAGGCTCCTCGTCGATTAATGAAATCGAACTTTCGAAAATTACTCCTAACCCGGATCAGCCACGTACTGTTTTTGATGAAGAAGCTCTTGAGGAGCTGGCTGCATCAATAAAAGCTTTAGGATTAGTTCAGCCGATAACATTAAGAGAAGTCGGAAAAGATAAATATCAAATCATTTCGGGAGAAAGACGTTACCGGGCTTCTTTAAAGGCTGGCTTGGAAACCGTTCCGGCTTATGTAAAGAAAGCGACTGATGAGAATGTCATGGAAATGGCTCTTATCGAAAATATTCAACGTGAAGATTTAAATGCAATAGAAATTGCGTTGGCTTTTCAAACTTTGATTGAAACATATAAGTTGACTCAAGAAAAATTAAGTGAAAGAATTGGTAAAAAACGTGCGACTATAGCTAACTTTTTGCGTCTTTTGAAATTACCCGCTGAAATACAAATGGGATTGAAAGACAAAAAAATTGATATGGGACATGCGAAACTTTTGCTGTCTCTTGATGATCCTTCTACTCAATTAATGGTTTATGAACAAATTGTAGAGCACGGTTTTTCAGTCAGAAGAACAGAAGAAATTATCCGAGCCCTGAATGAAGAATCTACATCCTCGAAAGCCGCCACAAAGAAAGCCGGAGCTTCGGATGAATATAAGATTTTGGCGAAGCATCTTTCGACATTTTTTGATACGAAAGTAGCGTTCAATATGAATGATAAAGGAGCGGGAAAGATTACGATCCCATTTTCTTCTCCGGAAGAGTTAGAAAGAATTGTTCAAATTCTTGATTCGCTAAAGAAATAATAAATTGAAACAAAGATTACTGTATACTATTTACCGTTTACTGCTTACTGCTTGCTGTTTGCTGTTTACTGTAAGTGTTTATTCGCAGGATGATCTTTTATTATTTCCGGATTCACTTGCTGTTGAGTCAGTATTATTAACAGAAGTTCCTGAAAAATTGATCATTGAAAAAGAAGCATTTAGTCCAAATCCGACAAAAGCGATTCTTTATTCTGCTATTTTTCCGGGATTAGGACAAATCTATAATCGTAAATACTGGAAACTGCCGATTGTTTATGGCGGGTTTTTAGGATGCGCTTATGCAATTTCTTGGAATGGAACGCAATACAATGGATATAAAGCAGCTTATAGCGATTTTATAGATGATAATCCAAATACGGATTCGTGGAAAGCTTATAAACCTTATGGTTTTGACGATGATCCAGCAAGTTGGGGTGGAGGAACTGCAGATTGGTTTTCGGGATCATTAAAAAGAAAGAAAGATTTTTATAGACGAAATAGAGACTTAAGTTACATTGTTACAATCGGAGTTTATGCCATTTGTATGATTGACGCTTATGTCGATGCCCAATTGTTTGAATTTGATATTAGTCCGGATTTGAGTTTAAGAATGGAACCGATTTTCTTTGAAAAAACATCAATTAATTCTAACTCTTTTGGGCTGCAATGCAGTTTTACTTTTTAAAGAAATGACTAACAACTCTATTATAATGAAAAGACAGATTCTATTATTATTGTTTTTAGGGACTAGCCTAACTATTTGGACACAGAATAATTCTTCGTTGTCTGATTTTGAATCTATATTTGTAGATGTCGCAGATGATGCAAATAATGATGATACATTGTTTGTCCCGGAAAGTTGGGATGTTAATTTAGATAGTTTGATGAACTCGTGGCATGTTCAACACTATGTGACAAAAAACGAGCATTCAGGTTATCGCGAACCCGTTATTGCGAGTGATTCTGTTTATGTTGACAGATTATCCCGTTTGAATAATATCATGGAATTACCTTACAATGAAATTGTCCGTAATTGCATTGACATGTATGTCGACCGAAGACGGAAGACCATGGAATATATGCTGGGTTTAGAACGATTTTATTTTCCTATGATTGAACAAGCTTTGGATCAGAATGATCTTCCTCATGAATTAAAATATTTAGCAATTGTAGAATCCGCATTAAATCCGGTTGCCGTATCTCGTGCCGGAGCTACAGGCTTGTGGCAATTTATGTTGGGAACAGGAAAACAATATGGATTGGAAATAAATAGTTTGGTTGATGAAAGGCGAGATCCATTAAAAGCGACTTACGCTGCCTGCGAATATTTTAAGGATATGTATCGCATTTACGGAGATTGGACTTTAGTTATTGCGGCTTATAACTGTGGTCCCGGTAATGTAAATAAAGCAATACGAAGAGCCAATGGTAGCACTGATTATTGGAAAATATATCCTTATCTTCCAAGAGAAACCAGATCCTATGTTCCTCTTTTCATTGCAGCAACTTATGCAATGAATTATTATGCTCATCATCAATTATATCCGGTTCAAACATCATTACCGCTTGCAACAGATACGATAATGGTTGAGCAAGCAATTCATTTTGATCAAATTGCAGCAATTTTAGATATTGACAAGGAAACACTTCGAGCATTAAACCCACAATATAAAAAAGATATTGTTCCGGGAAATACAAAGCCCAGAGCTATTAAACTGCCGGCTCTTCAAGCTTATGCTTTTGCCGAATTGGAAGATTCAATAGCAAATCATCGCCGAGGAGATTACTTTACAAATCGCACGTATGTGGGAGATGCAACAGGAAATAATAATGAAAAAATTACACATAGAGTAGTTAAAGGAGAAACTCTGGCTTCAATAGGAAGTAAATACGGTGTGACTGCCGCTAATATTCGAAGATGGAATGGATTAAAATCAAATAGTGTAGCAGCAGGAAGACGATTAACCATTTATGCAGATAATGGAGGAATCGTTTCTACGAATTCATCTTCCTCCTCTAATTCAACAACAAAGCCAAAAACAACGACCTCTACAAAAGCATCTACAACAGGACAATATGCAAACTATAAAGTGCGTTCAGGAGATTCATTTTATTCAATAGCAAAGAGATATCCGGGCGTTTCACATAACGATTTGATGAGAATCAATAATATGAAAAGTCCTCAGCTAAAAGTTGGACAAATTATTAAAGTGCCAAAAGTGTAGATAAAATGAAAGAAAAGGAAGAGGATAAAGTACTAAAAGCTTATGAAGATTTATTAAGTAGTTATGCTCAATCTAATCATCGTAAGAAATTTGAAATAATAAATAAGGCATTTAAATTTGCAGATCAGGCTCACAAAGGAGTAAAAAGACGTTCTGGAGAACCGTATATCATGCATCCTTTGGCTGTAGCCATGATTGTAAGCGAAGAAATGGGCTTGGGTTCCACTTCTATTTCTTCAGCATTACTTCACGATGTTGTCGAAGATACTGATTACACAGTTGAAGACATAAAAAACCTTTTCGGAGACAGAGTTGCAATGATTGTTGATGGGCTGACTAAAATTTCGGGAGGAATTTTTGCGGAAGCCGCTTCTGCACAAGCCGAAAATATGCGTAAGTTATTACTTACCATGTCTGAAGATATTCGTGTAATTCTGATTAAAATAGCAGACCGTTTGCACAATATGCGGACTTTAGGTTCTCTTTTACCCGCCAAACAGTACAAAATTGCGGGAGAAACTATGTATTTATATGCCCCGATGGCGCATCGTTTGGGCTTATTTACTATAAAAACAGAATTAGAAGACTTAAGCTTCAAATATGAACATCCGGAAGAATATAGACAAATAGAGCAAAAATTAGCAGCAACAGCAGCGAATCGAGAAAGAATATACGAACACTTTGCTACTCCCTTAAAAAAAACGCTCACTCAGATAGGATATACATATAAAATGCAAGAAAGGGTAAAATCTACCTATTCTATCTGGAATAAAATGCAGCTCAAAAATGTGAACTTTGAAGATATATACGACATTTTTGCGGTGCGCATTGTTTTTGAACCCAAACCGGATATGGATGTAAAAAAGCAATGTTGGGAAATCTATGCAGCCATAACTGACTTATATAAATTGCGACCGGATCGCATCCGCGATTGGATTAGCCACCCGAAAGCCAATGGTTATCAAGCTCTTCATTTAACGGTAATGGGACCGGATGGGCAATGGATTGAAGTTCAAATTAGAAGTACTAAAATGGATGAAATCGCAGAAAAAGGTTTTGCTGCTCATTGGAAATATAAAGGAAATGGAGTTGACAATGATGTTCAAGAACAAACTGAATTGGATCATTGGTTGGAACAAATTCAAGATGTTTTGGGGACGCCAAGTCCGAATGCAATGGATTTTTTGGATACGATAAAACTCAATCTATATAGTGCCGAAATGTTTGTTTTCACGCCCAAAGGTGAAATAAAAACGCTTCCACAAAGTGCCACAGCCTTAGATTTTGCGTATGAAATCCATTCCAATGTTGGAGATCACTGTATTGGTGCAAAAGTAAATCATAAATTAGTTCCTTTTAGCCATAAGCTATCCAGTGGAGACCAAATCGAGATATTAACTTCTCAATCGCATCTCCCGAAAGAAGATTGGCTCAATTTTGTAACAACGGCTAAAGCAAAAACAAAAATAGAATCGTCTTTAAAAAAGCAGCGAAAAGAAAAAGCGAAGAATGGCGAACAAATCTTGAACGAGTTCTTGGGAAAAGCAGAAATTGAGACAACAGTACAAGTGCTAGATAAATTTATGTCTTTTTACGGATACGCAAAGAGAGACGATTTATTTTATGCCATTGCTGAAAAGAAAATTGAATTCCCGGAAAACCCTCAAAAGGTACTAAAAGAAAAAACAGATAACTTCTTTGTCCGTTATATGAAGCAGGCATTTAATGTCGGCACTTCATCAAAAGACACAGAAGAAAAGAACGTAGAAATAGATATTACAAAGATTGATAAGAAAAAAAATTACATCTTAAAGGAAGAAGAATTCCAAAAGAATTTCATTACTCAATCTTGTTGCAATCCGATTCCCGGAGATGATGTTTTTGGATTCATTCGAGACGATGGACGTATTGAAGTTCACAAGAGGTCTTGTCAGCCGGCTCTTACTCTGAAATCACGTTTTGGAGATCGCATTATTTCTTGTGATTGGGCTGGACATAAAACATTTTCTTTTCCTAGCACAATCAAAATCAAGGGAATTGATCGCATGGGAGTGTTAAGTGATATTACACAAGTTATCACTACAGATTTGTCTGTTAATATGCGAAAATTAATGCTTGAATCGAATGATGGCCTTTTTGAAGGCTGGATTGAAGTTTTGGTTTACGATGTTGCGGATATAAATAAATTATCGTCTCAATTACAAAAAATAAAAGGGATAAAAAGCGTTGTTCGTCTAGTTGATTAGTCTTTATTAGGCTTGTTGAGAGTTGTTTAGCTGAATGTATTCTTGATCCAATTCGTCAAATTCAGTTTTTAATTTCATCAATTCTTCGCGGATATTTTTTAGGCGATCAACAATTTCTTCGGCTTGGATTACATTTTCTCGATTCTCTTTTAATTTCTGTTTTGCGCCGGGCAAAGTCAGCCCTTTATCCTTTACCAGATAGTGCACTAATCGAATTTCCTCAACATCCTCCTTTTTGTATTGACGCGTACCTTTAGCTGTTTTAGCCGGTTTTATGTTGGAAAATTCTTTTTCCCAATAACGAAGTAAAGATTGATTTACATCAAACATTTCAGCCACCTCTTTGATGGAATAATATATTTTTTCCTGCTTAAATTTCATTTTTTATTTTTTGGTCTTATCTACTTTCTGCATCAAATAGCATTTGATCATATTCTTCGGGAGTTAAATCCATGAAGAAATATTTCGCAGGATTATCATGTTGCCCTCTAATCAAAACTTCGTAATGCACATGAGGACCAGTTGCAGTACCCGTTGTGCCAACAGTCGCAATTTCTTGTCCGCGAATAACTTTTTGTCCGGGAACAACTCTCAAATCTCGACAATGTGCATATAATGATTTATAACCAAATCCGTGATCAATTACAACCGTGTTTCCATAACCACTATCCCATTTTGCAGACTCAACAACTCCATTTCCGGTTGCATAAATAGGCGTTCCACGCTCCGCATTTAAGTCGATACCAGTATGCATACGAGCATTTCCAAAAACGGGATGAATCCGCATTCCATATCCGGAACTAACACCCTTCATTTGCTTAGAAGAAAGTGGCATAATACTCGGTATATTTTTGATTCGTTCTTCTTTCGTTTTAACCAACTCGGTTAATTCATCATAAGAATTAGACTGCACATATAATTCTTTAGTCATCATATCCAATTTGGCCGTAGTCGCAATAACCAAATCCGAATTGGGCATAGTCAATAAATGCTCATAACGATTTGTTCCTCCAATACCCGGTTTCCGAATGGAAGAAGGAATTGGATTTGCATTAAACAAAATACGATAAAGGTCATTATCTCTGCGCTGTAACTCTTCAAGAATGTTTTCATTCGCATCAATCTGTTTAGATAAAATCTGATATTGAGCCAATAAAAGTTTATTATCCTTTTTTAATTGTTGCTCCTGAGGAGAATCAAAAGCATAAGTGACAACTGCAAATAAACATCCTCCAATTAAAATACCAATTAATAATTGTCTGCAAATAGCCCAAATACGTTGCCCAATAGATGGATATACCCTTTCGTAATTTAGCGTTTGAGTGTTATATTTATAAAAGATATTACTCATTAAGAGAAATTTAAGTTTCAATTTGGACAAAAGTAAGGTATTTGTTGTATTTTTGCAAATTGTTTTAGAAAAATTAAGTATAAATGGAAATTATGACAGCTAAGGAAATACGCCAATCATTTAAAGACTATTTTGAAAATAAAGGCCATAAAATTGTGCCTTCAGCCCCTATGGTTATAAAAGATGACCCTACATTGATGTTCACAAATGCAGGAATGAACCAGTTCAAAGACATTATATTGGGAAATGTTCCAATCAAATATCCGAGAGTTGCCGATTCCCAAAAATGTTTGCGTGTAAGTGGAAAACACAACGATTTAGAAGAAGTTGGACATGACACCTATCATCATACAATGTTTGAAATGTTAGGAAATTGGTCTTTTGGCGATTATTTCAAAAAAGAAGCCATTGAATATGCTTGGGAATATTTAACCGATGTATTGAAGTTAGATAAAAATCGTTTATACATTACTGTTTTTGAAGGAAGTCCAACTGAAAATTTAGAAAGAGACGATGAGGCTGCCGGATATTGGGAAAAATATCTTCCTCAAAACCGCATATTAAATGGTAACAAAAAAGATAATTTTTGGGAAATGGGCGACACAGGTCCTTGCGGTCCTTGTTCTGAAATCCATATAGATATTCGTCCGGACGATGAAAGAGCTAAAGTTGACGGACTTACTTTAGTGAATAATGACCATCCACAAGTCATTGAGATTTGGAATTTGGTTTTTATGCAATTTAATCGCAAAGCCGATGGAACATTGGAAGGACTTCCCAATAAAGTGATTGATACGGGAATGGGCTTTGAACGTTTGTGTATGGCAGTTCAAGGAAAAATATCCAATTACGACACCGATGTATTTCAGCCCATTATAAAAGAAATCGGCAAAATTGCCGGATTTGAATATGGCAAAGAAATCAAACAAGATATTGCAATGCGTGTAATTGCAGACCATATTCGGACAATTGCATTTTCCATTACAGACGGACAATTGCCCTCTAATGCAAAAGCCGGTTATGTGATTCGTCGCATTTTACGTCGCGCAGTTCGTTATGGTTACACATTTTTGGACCAGAAAAAAGCATTTATGTATCGCTTAATTCCGGCATTAATAGATTCAATGGGAGATGCTTATCCGGAATTGACTGCACAAAAAGATTTGATTGAAAAAGTAATTAAAGAAGAAGAAGATTCTTTTTTAAGAACGCTTGAAACCGGAATCCGTTTGTTGGATAAAAAAATACAAGAGGCAAAAGCATTGAATAAAACAATTATAGATGGAACAGATGCTTTTGTTTTATACGATACGTATGGTTTTCCGTTGGATTTGACGGAATTGATTTTGCGAGAACAGCAAATGGAAGTCAATCGCGCAGGTTTTGATTTGGAAATGAAAAAGCAAAAAGAACGCGCGAGAAATGCTGCTGCCGTAGAAACCGGAGATTGGACAATTTTAAAAGAAGGAGAACCGGAATTTGTTGGTTATGATGAAACAATCGCACAAGCTCATATTCTTCGTTATCGAAAACTAAAACAAAAAGATACTGAATATTATCAAATTGTTTTGGATAAAACGCCCTTCTATGCAGAAATGGGAGGACAAGTAGGAGATAGTGGTTTGTTAATTGATTCGAAAGCTCAAGAAATTGCAATCTTTGACACAAAACGCGAAAATAATCTGGCTGTTCATTTGACAAATCAATTGCCGGAAAATGTTTCCGGAACTTTTACCGCAAAGATAAATACTTGCAAAAGACGCGCATCAGAAGCCAATCACACGGCAATCCATTTGCTTCATGAAGTATTGCGTGAAGTTTTGGGAAATCATGTAGAACAAAAAGGTTCATTTGTATCTCCCGATATTTTACGTTTTGATTTTTCTCATTTTCAAAAACTTAGCGATGAACAAATTCGAGAAGTTGAGAAAAAAGTGAATGTGAAAATCCGTGAAAATATTGCATTGGATGAAAGACGAAACATTCCTGTTGCTGATGCAAAAGAAATGGGAGCAGTGGCTTTATTTGGCGAAAAATATGGCGATGAAGTTCGAGTAATAAAATATGGCTCTTCCGTAGAGTTGTGTGGAGGAACTCACATTAATGCTACCGGTTGCATCGGAATTTTCCGTATCATTGGCGAATCATCAATTGCGGCTGGCGTTCGTCGTATCGAAGCGATTACAGGAGAAACCGCTGAAAATTTCGGTTACATTCAGCAAGACACAATTCGAGAAGTGAGAGCAATGTTTAATAACGCTCCTGACCTTTCTCAAACTCTTCGAAAGTTTTTTGAAGAAAATGCAGAACTGAAAAAACGTATTGAAGAATACGTAAAAGAAAAAATGGTTCGTCTGAAGAAACAAGTGATTGAAAGCAAACAAAACATTAACGGTATCAATCTTTTTGTTCTAAAAGGTCCTTTCCCGGCTGAAATCGCGAAAGATATTGCATTTCAAATAAAAGGCGAATTTGCAACAAATGCTTATTTTGTTGCTGCAACTGCATTTGAAAACAAACCAATGTTGACTGTAATGATTAGTGATGATTTGGTTAAAACAGGACTCAATGCCGGACAAATTGTTCGTGAAGCCGCCAAAAACATCAAAGGTGGCGGTGGCGGTCAACCTCATTTTGCAACAGCAGGAGGTAAAGATGCAGACGGTTTGTCAATTGCTTTAGAAGAGATGATTAGCAAAATCAAATAAATATTTACCCCTAAATCCCCTGAAGGGGACTTGGCGTACGCACGATTTCAAGCTTATCTGGCGTCAGCAAAAGTCCCCTTCAGGGGATTTAGGGGTGTTTTTTTACCACAAAAATCTCACGAGAAAATCATAGTATGGATAAAATGGTTCTAAATCGAAGTGGTCATCTGTTTTCAAGACGAAAGTAATATATCCCGGCTGAAATTCTACAGTAAACTGCTCTTCCCATTTATATCCATCTTCAACAATAAAGTCGCTATAAGGCAAAGGAGACATCGTGTCTCTGTCGTTCATTTTATAGTATAAAAAAGATTGCATTATCCCGTATTCAAAAACGGTTTGCGATAAATTATTGTCTCTAATCTGGTAATAAAAATAAAGACCGGAGTCATCATAATCCTTCTTCCACATATCTTTCGTTATTCTAAAAGTCTTAGTATAAGTGTAAGGCTCTACAACTTCAGTAACCTCTGTAATTTCGGTAACTTCTGTAATGTATTTTTCTGTACATGCTGAGAGAAGCAAAGCAACCAAAGCGAATAAAGTGAACTTTTTCATGAGTTTATTTTTTAAAATTTATATATAGGACAAATGAAACCTCTATTTGGTTTAATTTGAATAAAATTTATTTCACTAATTTGACTTCCGAAAAATAAGCTGTTTCTTCCAAATTGATGTTATGAGAATTAATGAAAAAGCCAACATAGCATTTTTCAGGAAGATTAATCTCAATCTCTCCGGAAACAATATCTGTAAATTCACCGATATTTACTTTTACGATGATTTTATTCGCTTTTCGTTCTAGCGTCAAATAATCTGCCGAAAGAATATCTATTTTGACTTCATCCGATTTTTCGCCGGCAATCGGACGATATTGGAGAGAAGTCAAGCCATCGCCATAATGTATCGCAATATCTGCATAACAAGCATCCGCGTCCAACGATTCGCGAATCATTATTCCTGCTTTGCGATGAATATTGCTTCCTTCCACTTCCGGAGCAAAATCAAGTTTTGTAGAAAGAGCAAAATCCCCTTCAATTTCATCATAGGCAAAGAAAAACTCATCGGATTGATGCCAAATATTTTCTCCGCCGCCCGATACACTATAAGTTCCGGTAACTTCATCAAAAGAAAGTTTTCCTTTTATAAGAGGATTGCCAATATCTGTCGATTGTACAAAGATTTGACTAAACTCAGACTTTTGTTCTTCATTCACAGTCTTTTCATTTTGATTCTTTCCGCATGCAGAAACAACCAAAATCAAGCCCAGCAAAATTACACTTTGAATATTTTTTCGTTTCATATTTTAAAATTCTTAATTCTTAATTCTTAATTCCTAATTTTTAATTTTTATTTGGCGCTTGTTTTAGAATAGCAATTAAATAATCCCAAAATTTCTGAACACTTGCAATTTCTATCATTTCGGCCGGAGAGTGAGGATATTTAATTGTTGGTCCAAAAGATACCGTATCCAATCCCGGAACATTTGACAAGAGAATACCACATTCCAATCCCGCGTGCATAACTTTTACATTCGGTTTCACTCCACGTTGTTGCTCAAAAACTTTTTCCATCGTAGATAAAATCGATGATTGATAATTCGGGTCCCAACCGGGATAAGAATTTCCGATTTCTATGAAATCCGCAGACGCTAAAGCAAATACACTTTCAATGCTACTGCAAATAGCGTCTTTTTTGCTTTCAGAAGAACTTCGAGCTAAAAATTTAATCTCAGATAAACCTTTATCGGATTGAACAAGAGCCATATTGATAGATGTTTCAACGGTATCCGGAATTTCTGAAAACATATTAATGATATTATTCGGACAAGCCAATACAGCATTTATTAATCTTGTTTGAACATCTTTGGGAATCAGCTTGATTTCGGGAGTAATATCTATAAATTCAGCTTTGAATTCTATTTTATCTTCAATACCATCAAATTCTTTATTGAACAATTTTTCATAGCTATCCACCATTTCCAATATCCGTTCATACTTTTCTTTGCTATCAACAATAATTGTAGCAAAGGCTTCTCGAGGAATTGCATTTCTTAGAGAACCGCCATTTACAGAAGAAAGGCGAATATCGTAAGAAAGTGCATCTTTAAGAAAACGAAACATTAATTTATTCGCATTCGCTCTTCCTAAATGAATATCGACACCACTGTGACCTCCTTTTAATCCGGTCAAAGAAACATTTACAGCGATATCCTCTTTGGGAATCCAAGTCTCATCTTCGTATTGGAATTGAGCAGTTACATCTGCACCTCCGGCACAACCGATATATAATTCTCCATCTAATTCAGAATCCAAATTCAGCATGATTTTCCCATTAATGAAACCCGGTTGAACAGCGATTGCGCCATACATTCCCGTTTCTTCATCTGTCGTAAATAAACCTTCAAGAGGACCATGTTCTAAATCCGTTGATTCGAGAATCGCCATTGTTGCTGCAACCCCAATGCCATTATCCGCGCCTAAAGTTGTTCCCTTTGCTTTGACCCATTCTCCGTCTACATAAGCATGAATAGCATCTTTGGTAAAATCAAATGTGGTATCCGAATTGGACTGAGGAACCATGTCTAAATGAGACTGCAAAATAATTGTTTGCTTATTTTCATATCCCGGAGTTGCCGGTTTACGAATGCAAATATTATTTGCAGAATCCCGAACAGTTTCTAATCCTAAATTTTTACCGAAGTTTTCAATAAAATCAGTAATCGCTTCCATGTGTCCTGAAGGACGAGGAATTTGTGTCAAGTCATAAAAATATTTCCAAATATTGGAAGGATTGAGATTCAGAATACTATTTTCCATGATTTTATTATTTAAATATTTTATTTTCCTTTGTTCGCAATCGGCAACGCCAAAACACCGAGCAGTCCAAATCCGGCTGTAAATATTAATTGCTGTATTGTATGTACGCAAAATGCAAAAGCAGCAGCGTCTATTGATGTTACGCCAAATCCCATTAACACAGCAATTACCATTGCGTGCCAAGGTCCGATACTTCCTTGAACCGGAACCGCAACCGCTACGCTACTCATTCCAAAGGCAATTAATCCGCAATTCCAACCTAAATCTCTTGTAAAGGCAAAAGCATAAAAACAAATGTAAAAGTAAAGAAAATATCCCGCCCAAATAAGAATTGTATAAAAAAGAAATAATCTTCTTTCTTTCATATTCGAAATACTATGAATACCTTCCCATACACTCGCAATCAATTGTTTTAATTTCTTTACTAAAGGATGATGCTTAAATGCGACAAAGAATATCAAGGTCAATAAACCGATGATTACAATTGTTGCATAAGTCCAGCCGGAAAGTAGAATATTATTAAATACTTCTAAATATTCGGGATGTTGTGCAAAGAAAGAATTAAAATAAGGAACATTCATAATAAACGCAACAATCACAATCAAAGCCACGCTAAAAGCATCCGCCAAACGGTCGGTAATTAATGTTCCGAAAAGTTTGGTAAAAGGAACGTTATCATAACGAGTAATCATGGTGCAACGCCAAACCTCTCCTAAACGAGGGAAAACAAGATTTACTCCATAATTGCCCAATACGGCATAAACTAAATTGGATTTTTTAGGCTTATAACCTAATGGTTCAATTAACAGTCCCCAACGATAAGCGCGAACAATATTTGCTCCTAAACCAAAAGGGAGAGAAAGTGCGATGAACCAAAAATTCACATCTTGTCTAAGAATAGACATGATTTCTCTAAAATCGAATGCTCGAAATATCAGCCAAAATATGAATAATCCGAAAGCAAGCGGCAGAAATGTTTTTGCAAATTTAATAAAAGTGGATTTCAAATTGATAGACATAAGTCTGAATTATTATTTTTTTTGTTACTTTTGTATGGTTGCAAAGATAGTGTATTATAATAAAACCTTTTTGAAAATTGAATTAAATTTTGTAATGAAAGGTTTTTATCTTAGATTAATTTTATGTATCACAGAGAAATACGACCTAAAAAAGCATTAGGACAACACTTCCTAAAAGATTTGTCTGTCGCACAGAAAATCGCAGAAACGCTTTCCGGATATTCGGACATTCCAACATTGGAAGTTGGGCCCGGAACAGGAGTTCTTACGCAATTTTTGCTGCAAAAAGAAAGCGACCTCACAGTTGTAGAATTAGATTCCGAGTCTGTAGAATATTTAAACAAGCATTATCCGGAATTAAAAGGAAAAATAATTGAAGAAGATTTTTTGAAGTTGGATTTGAATTCTCTTTTTCAAGGACAATTTTGTGTAATAGGCAATTATCCTTACAATATTTCCAGTCAAATATTTTTCAAAGTTTTAGATTATAAGGATAAAATACCTTGTTGTTCGGGAATGCTTCAGAAAGAAGTGGCCGAAAGATTAGCTTCCAAACCCGGCAAAAAAGCATACGGAATTATTACCATACTATTGCAAGTCTGGTATGATATTGAATATCTTTTTACCGTTGAACCGGAAGTGTTCGACCCGCCCCCCAAAGTGAAGTCAGCAGTTATTCGGATGACTCGAAATAACCGGAAAGAATTAGAATGTAGTGAAGCATTGTTAAAGACAATTGTTAAAACCGCTTTCAATCAAAGGCGAAAAACCATGCGAAATTCACTAAAGTCTTTACTTGGAAAGGAAAATGAGATTTTTAAGGATTCGATATTTGACAAACGTCCGGAACAATTATCTGTAGAGGAATTTATTTGCTTAACAAATCAGATAGCTCCTCTTTTGTCAAATCGTTAAATTGAAAAATAATAGAATTTTCAGTAGGCTTTTTCTTTTTTTTAGAGTACTTTTGCCTACCTTTTTGTGAAAGGAAACAAATCAACAAGAATGTTTATTCTCTTATAAGTCTTTAATTATTATGTCGGAATTCAAACTCTTTTACCACAAGGATGGTGCAATTAAAGTAAGCCGAAGTTTAGAATTTCTAAAACACACACCTACCAGTCAGTTTCTTTGGATTGATTTGAATGATGTAGATGAAGAAGTAGAAGCTCAATTAGAAGACTTTCTTAAAATATATATTCAGGAAGAAGAAGAAATGATAGAAATTGAAACTTCTTCTCGTTATATTGAAACCCGCGATACTTTGGTTGTAAATGCGAACTTTTTGATGAGCACTTATGATAAAAATCCGGTTTCTTTTATCTTGAAAAATAATATTTTAGTTTCGGTTCGAAGTGAAGATTTAAGTTCATTTACCGAAACGGTAAAAAAAGTTTTTGCCAATCCTGAAAATTACCCTACCGGTTATCATGTTTTCCTCACGCTGATGGAAACTCGAGTAGAATTTGATGCGGATATGATTGAAGATATTACCAGAGAAATTACTCACTTAAGTAATAGCATCCAGAATGCGGGCGAAGACGCGCTTTTGGCAATCAAGAACTTACAGGAAAAAACGATGATGTTTAGGGAAAATGCAATTGATAAGCAGCGAGCAGTTTCGAATATGTTGCGAAGCAGTTTAGTTCCTGATGATTTACGTCCTCGCTTGACGATTCTGATAAAGGACATTAACTCGTTGATAGAACACATTCGATTTAGTTTTGACCGATTGGATTATCTCCAAGATACTTTCTTAGGTTTACTTAATGTTGAACAAAATAAAATTATCAAAATATTTACAATTGTTTCTGTAATCTTTATGCCTCCGACTCTTATAGCAAGTATATATGGTATGAACTTTACGAATATGCCGGAAATAGGGTGGAAATGGGGTTATCTATTTTCTCTTATGTTAATGATAGCGTCCTCTTTAGTCATCTTGATATTTTTCAAGAGGAAGAAGTATCTATAAAAAACAGTTGTTTTATTGCGATTAAAATTGAAAAAATAAATAATTATGAAGAAGATTTTATTAGCTCTTTTTACATTTAGTTTATTCTTTTTTTCTTGTGAAAAAAAAGAAACGGAAACAGCAACCTTATCAGGTTTATTACCTTCAAAATTTGAATATCAAACAGAAGAAGGACAAACAAATCAGTTGTATGTGATGAAAAACGCAAAAGGAGCGGAAGTGACAGTAATGAATATCGGAGCACGGATTGTCTCTGTAATGGTTCCTGATAAAGCCGGAGATTTACAAAACGTTGTTTTAGGTCATGATAATATTGAACCCTATTTGCAATTAAATAATACACTAGGAGCAGTAAGCGGTCGTTATTCCGGTCGTATTGCGAATGGAGAATTTATGTTGGATAGAGTAACTTATCGTTTGAGACAAAATGATGGAAAAAACACATTGAATGGTGGACCTAGAGGATTTAGTTCTCGTTATTTTACGGTTGAGCAGCCAAATGAACAAACGCTAGTTTGCTCTTATTTTTCAAAAGCAGAAGAAAATGGTTTTCCCGGAAATTTGAATCTATCAGTAACTTATACGCTGACTGAAGATAATGCGATTTCGGTTGGCTATGAAGCGACTACAAGTAGAGCTACAGTTGTTAATTTTACCAATCAATCTTACTTCAATTTGTCAGGAAAAGAAGCAAAAACATTGGGAGACTATTCGCTTTATATCGATGCTTCCAAATACACTCCGACAAAAGAAGATTTGATTCCAACCGGAGAAATAAAGAATGTAAAAGGAGCATTTTTTGATTTTACATCACAACGCGCTATTGATGCGAATGAAACTTACGATTTGAATTATGTAGTCAATAAACCGGGCGATATTTCGAATCTGGTAGCAAAGTTGGTAAGCTCTTCTACAGGCATTTCGATGGAAGTATATTCAACAGAACCCGGATTGCAACTTTCTGTAGATAAGGAAAATGCATCTTTCGCTTTGAACACACAACACTTTCCTGATTCGCCGAATCAGCCCAATTTTCCAACCACTGTTCTTCGCGTAGATTCAGTCTTCAATAGTCAAACTATTTATAAATTTGGAATAGAAAACTAATTCGATTAATGGAACAGGTATTTTATATTGTTGGTTTTGTTCTTTTGCTGTTGGCAGCCAGTCACTTGATGAAAAAAGTGAAAGATGTGCCTCCGCCTCCTGAAAATTTGGAAGAAGAATTCGAAGAAAATTTGGAAGAAGAAAAAGATTGAGATATGAAACAATCTATCTTTGATGTTGCAAAAGTAATTGATAGTCAGACAAAAAAACCATTGCGTGATAAGAATATTCGTATCTTATTGACGGATAGCCGTTCTTTACTTGAACCGGATACGACTTTATTTTTTGCTTTATGTACATCAAATGATGATGGACATCGTTATATCTTTGATTTATACAAAAAAGGAGTTCGCAACTTTGTCGTTCAGCATGATTTTGCAGATATGGAACAAATTCCTGATGCTAATTGTCTTTGGGTAAAAGATACGCTTGTTGCATTACAAAAATTAGCTGCATTTCATCGCCAACAATTTGATATTCCGATTGTTGGAGTTGCTGGCAGTAATGGAAAAACGATTGTAAAAGAATGGTTATATCAACTTCTTCACGATGTTTTTTCCATTGTTCGTTCTCCGAGAAGCTATAATTCTCAGACCGGAGTTCCACTTTCCGTATGGCAATTAAATAAACAAACTCAATTAGGAATTTTCGAAGCGGGAATTTCTTTGCCGAAAGAAATGGAACGCCTTCAACCCATTGTGCGTCCTTCTATTGGAATTTTCACAACAATAGGGGAGGCGCATCAAGAAAATTTTTCCTCGCAAGAAGAAAAATGTTTGGAGAAGTTAGTCCTATTTGAATCCTCAGAAAAAATAATATACAACGAGGACCAAATACTCGTAAAATATTGCATTGAAAAGAAAGGTTTTTCGCACAAAACTTTTTCGTGGTCTACAAAAAATGAAAAAGCTCCTCTTTTTATTTCAAAAATACAAAAGGAAATAGATTTTACAGCGATTGATTATCAGTTGTCTAAAGTGAAATCGACTATAAAAATTCCTTTTACAGACGATGCAAGCATTGAAAATGCAATTCATTGTTTAGCACTTATTGCTTGTTTAGTTCCCGAATTGGAAAATTTATCCACTCGTTTTGAAAAATTAGACCCGGTAGCAATGCGTTTGGATGTCAATAAAGGAATTAATCAGAGCATTCTCATCAATGACACCTATAATTCAGATATAAATTCGCTGTCAATAGCGCTGGATTTTATGTCCCGTCGTTCAATGGACAATCATCTGAAGCGCGTTTTGATTCTTTCGGATATTCTTCAATCGGGAATGGTTCCGGCTGCATTTTATCGAAAAGTTGCTGAATTAGTGCATCAAAAACAAGTCGAGCAAATCATTGGAATTGGTCCGAATTTGATGTCTCATTCGAATCTCTTTCAAATAGAAAAAGAATTTTATCCAACCACAGAAAAATTCTTAAATTCCGAGATTTGGCGTTCTTTCAAAAATGCAATAATTCTCATAAAAGGTTCTCGGAAATTTCGCTTTGAACGAATCTCCGAACAATTAGGCGAAAAAGTACATCAAACCGTTTTAGAAGTAAACTTAGATGCAATCATTCATAACCTGAAATATTTTCGTTCCAAATTAGAATCTGGCACAAAAATAATTTGCATGGTCAAAGCATTTGGTTACGGAATAGGTTCTTATGAATTAGCAAAAACGCTTCAGGAGCGGGGAGTGGATTATTTAGCGGTTGCCTTAGCCGATGAAGGCGCCGAATTAAGACGAGAAGGAATTACAATGCCAATAATGGTAATGAATCCGGAAGAACACGCATTTAGTACGTTATTCGAATATAATTTGGAGCCGGAAATTTATAATTTATCCATGCTTGATGCAATTATTCGAGAAACGGAACGCCGAGGGATTCTTTATTATCCCATTCATGTAAAGTTAGATACAGGAATGAACCGTTTAGGATTTGAAGCAAAAGATATTTTCGTTTTAGCGGACAAGCTAAAGAATCAAATGGGAGTATCGGTTAAATCGGTATTTTCTCATTTAGCCGGAAGCGATTCGGAGTTTTTAGATGATTATACAGAAAAACAAATCAAACTATTTACCGAAGAATCGAATCAACTGGAAGAATTGTTAGGATATTCTGTCATGCGTCATATTTTAAATTCGGCAGGAATCGAACGATTTTCCCACGCTCAATTCGATTTAGTTCGCTTAGGCATCGGCTTGTATGGAATATCCGCAATAGACGAAAACGCACTAAAGCCAGTCGCCTCTTTAAAAACCCGAATATTACAAATAAGAGAAGTCAAACAAGGTGAAACGGTTGGATATAGTCGTAAAGGCGTTTTGAATCGGGATTCAAAAATAGCTTGTTTGCCGATTGGCTATGCCGATGGATTGGATAGAAGACTGGGAAATCAAAATGGAAAAGTCTTTATTAATGGTCATTTCTGCCCAATTGTAGGGAATATCTGTATGGATATTTGCATGGTTGATGTGACTGATACTAAAGCAGAAGAAGGCGATGAAGTCATTATTTTTGGAGAACAAATAACAATTAAAGAATTGGCCGAAAAATTGCAGACAATTCCTTACGAGATATTAACATCCATTTCGCCACGAGTAAAAAGAGTCTATTATAAAGAATAAAAGCATGAAGAAAATTTTAATAATCCTATATTTATTTCTGTTTTCGATTGGCAGCCTTTGGGCTCAATTAGCGAATGACGAAATTACAGAAGATGAGCAAATCGTCAGAACTTATTTTGATTCATTACTTCTTTCGACAGATAGCACTTTTTCAAATTATTCGCCCAATGAATTAATGATAAAAGCAGCTCTTTATTTAATTGATACGCCTTATGTTGGACAAACATTAGAAATTAATGAAGAAGAAGAATTAGTCATTAATCTTCGAGAATTAGATTGTATGACTTTTGTCGAAAACTGTTTCGCTTTAACTCGTTCTGCACAATATTCTTCTCCCGATTATGATTATTTTGTACGTCAATTAAAGCAAATGCGATATAGAGCAGGTATTATTCAAGGTTATACCTCTCGTTTGCATTACACCACCGATTGGATTGCAGATAATGTTGGACAAGGAATTATTGAAGATATAACTTATGCTTTAGGTGGAAAAAAATTCCAGCCGAATGTCAATTTTATGTCATCTCGTCCGGAACTCTATTCCGGTTTAAAAGGAAAGGAGCAAGATATAGCAACAATGGCTAACATAGAAAAAGCAATTAATCAGCGAACAACTTATTATTATATCCCTCAAAACGAAATAAAAGAAAGGCAGTCATTAATTAAAACCGGCGATATAATTTGTTTTACGACTAGCCTTTCCGGTTTAGACATTTCTCATTTGGGGATTGCTTATTGGAATAAAAATCAACTTACCTTTATTCATGCTTCCACCAAGTATAAAAAAGTGATAATTAATCCCGAATCGTTATCTGATTATTGTAGTATGATAAAAACCAACACCGGAATAATGGTTTTGCGTCCACTTTCAGTAGATAATTGACCCCTAAATCCCCTAAAGGGGACTTTTGCTGACGCCGGAAATACTTGAAATCGTGAATACGCCAAGTTCCCTTTAGGGGATTTAGGGGTTCGAGTTAATTACAGATAGTTAATCGAACGATTAATTTTTAGCTCAGGAGGAAACGTATTTGCAACAGGACAAGCATTGATTGCAGCTTCTATTACTTTCCGCTCTTTTTCAGAATAATTATTTGCCGGAAAAGTGAAGTTTACAACTAATTCCACAATTCGGCGAGGATTTTCACCCATTACTTTCGTTGTTTCGACAGTAGTTCCTTCAATACTAAAACCATGAGTTTGCGTTGCAATACCGATAATAGTTAATGCACAACTGGCATAAGAAGCCGCAAATAAATCTGTCGGAGAAAAAGCTTCACCTTTTCCGTGATTATCTGTTGGGGCATCTGTGATAATTTTAGCTCCGGATTGCAAATGTACTGCTTCTGTTCTCAAATCGCCTAAATAGGTCGTTTTAACTGTTGCCATAATATATAATTTTATAATTTAGTTTCTGCAAAGTTAGCATTTCTATTCAATATAGGAATGAAAAAGAGATTGTAAAACAGAGCAAACGCATATAAATATTTTACGGCCTCTCGCTGGCGCAGATTTGCAATCCGTGCCAAATATCACAAAAGGAGGATGTCTCAAAAGTCGTTTTACCCCTAATTGGCTTCGCCGAGCGTTGTTTCCCCTGAAAGAGACTTCACAAAGCGCGGTAATAGGCGTAAGCAAAAGCCCCCTTCAGGGGGGCGGGGGTAAACGGATAGAGACAACCTCAAATATCACAAAAGAGCACGGATTGCAAATCCGCGCTAGCAAAATCTTAGATTTAAATGCATTTGCACTAGGCCCTAAAATCTTTCTAATTGTATAAATAGAGGTCTAATTAATTTTATTCAAAATAGACTTGGTATGGATTTTGCTACTTCGCTACACAGGAAATGTAAGTCATAATTATTTTAATTTACTTGTGCATATTAATAAGGGAGATTATGGTAATTTTTTTGATTTAGTTTCTTTTGAAAAATTTATAAGAATAACTAACAAAATAGGTATTTATTGTGTGATGAAAGATGAAAAACAGTAAATAATCAACTATTTAATAAAAAAATAATAGAATTTCTTTGCAGATATGTTTAAAATAATTAAATTTGACCCAGAATTTGTTTTGGTGTAATGTAGAAGCAAAGAAAATAAATGAAAATTTAATCAATTTTAATAAATACGTCCTAACAAAAAAAAAGATGAAGAATTTATTTTTTATAGCAGTATTTCTGCTTTCGGCGTTGTCAATGAACGCACAAAAAGAGTTAGCGGTTGAAGGCCAGTATCCTGGTGATGATAGAGCGCTAAATGTATTTACAACTGCAGTTGAAAAACAGTCTAATGATGGAACTTCAGGTTTAAGAACTACTTGGGTTGCAAACAGACCTTGTGATAACTGGTTTATATCTGTTGGTGCAGGTATGGGTGGTATGATCAGTAAAGGTCATGCAAATGCTTCCAAGCCTTGGAATTGGTTTGAAGATGGTCAAAAAGGTCAATCTTATTGGCATCCAGCAGCAAATGTTTCTATTGGCAAATGGTTTTCTCCAGTTTGGGGACTTCGTTTGAGTGGTGTTTATGGTAGTGTACAAGGATTTGATAAAGGTAGCACAGTTGCTTATAGTAATGTAGATGATTATGTAGGTGGTACTGTTGATTATTTATTGAATTTGAAAAACTTTTTCACTTCTTACAACCCTAAAGCTTTCTTTAATCCAGTGCTTTATGCAGGTATGGGTGTTATTTATACTCCAGAAGCTGGTAACCAAGGAGGTTTTTACAATATTGCAGAAAAAGCAGGTTTACAATTGAATTTCCGCTTATGTGATTCTTGGGATTTATTTTTAGATGGACAAGCTTTGTTAGTTCCTAAGAATTTTGACCGTTCAAATAATGCAACATTTCTTAATTCTGATGTGTTAACTAACGCTTCAATTGGTTTTACTTATAGAATTAATTTCCGTCATTTCATTAAAGCTCCGTTGTATGACCCACGTGAGATTGATGCTTTGAATAAAGAAATTAATGATTTACGTAATCGTCCAGTTCCTGTTTGTCCTCCAGTAGTAGTTTGTCCAGATCCAGTTCCTGCTGTTGAAACAAAAGCAACAAAAGAAGAATTAGATCCAGTATTTTTCCTAATCAACAGTTCAGCTGTTCGCGACAACCAATTAGTAAATGTTGCTAAAGCTGCTGAGTATTTGATTAACAACCCAGGTTCAAAACTAGAACTTGCAAGTTATGCAGACAGAAGCACAGGTACTCCTTCTCATAACATGAGATTGTCTAAAAACCGTTCAGAATCAGTAGCTAATGTATTAGTTAAAAGATTTGGTATTGACAAAAGCCGTTTAGTTCTTAAACATTATGGAGATACAGTTCAGCCATTTGCAGAAAATGATTGGAATCGTGTAACTATCTTTATCCTTCCTTAAATTAAAATTAAAGGATAAAAATTAAAATAAAAGAAAATTCCCGTCTGTAATTAAACAGACGGGAATTTCTTATTTTAAGAAATAGATATGATTAGTTGGCACTAGATTTGACAGTGTAAATATTATGAAAAAGAATCGTTTCCATTTTCTAATTATTTGTCGTATCTTTACGCGCGATTTTTATGAAATTCGTCTTTCTTTAGATAATGAAGTGTTTTCGTTTTTTATGATTACTGTAATTCTGAAATTTCTAATAGTTTAATTATGAATATTGCAATAGTTGGAACTGGTTATGTGGGTCTTGTGACTGGAACATGTTTTTCTGAAATGGGGATCAATGTTACTTGTGTAGATATTGATATTGTCAAAATCAATAATCTAAAACAAGGCATTATTCCTATTTATGAACCGGGGTTAGATGATTTGGTAAAAAAGAATTATCAAGCAGGACGTTTGAAATTCTCAACCGATTTGGCATCTTGTGTAAATGACGTTGAAGTGATATTTAGTGCAGTTGGAACGCCTCCAGGAGAGGATGGGAGTGCGGATTTATCTTATGTTTTGGATGTGGCGCGTACAGTTGGCAAATCAGTTAATAATTATATCTTAGTTGTTACCAAAAGTACGGTTCCTGTGGGGACTGCGCAAAAGGTGAAATCGGCTATTCAAGAAGAATTGGATAAAAGAGGATTGGATATTTCTTTTGATGTGGCTTCTAATCCGGAATTTTTAAAAGAAGGTTCTGCTATTAAAGATTTTATGAGTCCGGATCGTGTTGTTGTTGGAGTTGAGAGTGATCGGGCACGTGAATTAATGGACAAGTTGTACAAGCCATTTACGTTGAATAATTATAGGATGATTTACACTGATATTCCTTCTGCAGAAATGATTAAATATGCAGCAAATGCAATGTTGGCGACTCGAATATCATTTATGAATGATATTGCTAATTTATGTGAACTTGTTGGAGCTGATGTGAATATGGTGCGAACTGGGATTGGCTCTGATCTTCGGATTGGGAAAAAGTTTTTATATCCGGGATGTGGTTATGGAGGAAGTTGTTTTCCGAAAGATGTAAAGGCACTTATAAAGACCGCAGAAGAAAATGGTTATGATATGCAAGTCCTTAAAGCGGTTGAGGCTGTAAATGAATACCAAAAGGGTATATTGTTTGATAAATTATTAGATTACTATAAAGGTGATTTGAAAGGGAAGTCAGTCGCGGTATGGGGAATTGCTTTTAAGCCTAATACTGATGATATAAGGGAAGCTCCTTCTATTATTTTGATAGAGAAATTATTAAATGCTGGAGCTAGAGTGAAAGTTTGTGATCCTATAGCTTTGAATGAAGCAAAAAAACATTTTGGTAATGATATAGAATACGCAAAAGATATATATGATACTACATTGGATGTTGATGCAATCCTATTAGTTACAGAATGGAACGAATTTCGTTTGCCTTCTTGGTCGGTAATTTATAAGTTGGTAAAAAAGGCGCTGGTTATTGATGGTCGAAATATATATAATGCGAAGGAGCTTGAAGAAGCTGGATTTGAGTATTTATGTATAGGAGGTTCTAAATAGTTGAATTTATAAATTACAAAATTGTTAATAAAACAGCATGAAAAGAATTATTCTTAGTTTCTTAATCTCTTTGTTATTTACAAGTGTGGTTTTGGCTCAAATGTCTGATCAGCAGGTTCTGAATTATGTAAAGCAAGAGCATTCCAAAGGAACATCACAAGAGCAGATTGCAGCTACCTTAATGAGCAGAGGAGTTTCTCGGAATCAATTGGAACGAATAAAGAATCAATTAGAAAGCGAGAAACTATCTGATGTAAGTAGTGGAAAAACCGCTTCTGAGATTAGACGGGAACGTAGAGAGGATCCTGAAGATAATTTAGTTTCAGGAGATCTTGATCTTGTTGTCGCAGAGATGATTCCTACAGAACAAAATGTGAGTGCAATTTTTGGACATAATATATTTAATACCAGAAATTTAACATTCAGTCCAAATACGAATATTCCAACCCCAATAGATTATCGTTTAGGGCCTGGAGATGAGGTTGTAATTGATATTTGGGGTGCTTCTCAAACATCTGTACGACAAACAATTTCTTCGGAAGGAAGTATAATGGTTGATCGTATGGGGCCTCTTTACTTGAACGGAATGACAATAAAAGAGGCTAATGATTATGTGCAACGTAGATTTTCGGATGTTTATGCAGGAATAGATACCGATGGAGCTTCTCAAATAAAATTAACATTAGGACAGATAAGAACCATTCAAATTAATGTGATGGGGGAAGTTGCAGTTCCGGGAACTTATTCAATTTCTTCTTTATCATCCGTCTTTCATGCCTTATATAGAGCTGGAGGTGTAAATAATATTGGTTCTCTACGTTCTGTTAAATTATATCGCAGTGGAAAACTATTACGTACTTTAGATGTATATGAGTATCTTTTGGAAGGAAAGTTGAATGCTGATATTCGGATGACGGACGGAGATGTAGTCATTGTTTCTCCTTATATCTCTTTGGTAAATGTATCCGGCAACATTAAGCGCCCAATGTTCTATGAATTAAAAAAAGAAGAGAATCTTGCCGATTTGATAAGATATGCCGGAGGTTTTGCCGGAGATGCTTATACCAAAAACATTAGAGTCACTCGCAGTACGGATGGCAAAAATCAAATATTTACGGTTTCAGACGCTGATTTTGGAAAATTTACTCTTACCGATAAGGATGTTGTTTCAATTAGTTCCGGCTTTGATTTATTTGAGAATAGAGTAGAAATTCTAGGCGCTGTTTATCGCAGCGGCTATTATGAAATAGGGAAAAGTATTAATACAGTAAAAGACTTAATAACTGCATCAGATGGACTTCGAGGAGATGCTTTTCTGAATAGAGCTATCTTAACCAGAGAAAAAGAAGATTTTACAACAGAGATATTATCTGTTGATATTAATCGTTTATTAGATGGAACATCTACAGATATTGTTTTACGTAAAAATGACATTCTTTACATTCCGTCAGTAAATGACTTAAAAGAATATGGTGATTTTGTTATTCATGGAGCAATTCCCCGCCCGGGAAATTATAAATATTCTGAAAATACGACCCTAGAAGATTTGATTGTTCAAGCAGGAGGTTTGTTGGAATCGGCATCTACTGTGAAAGTCGATATTGCACGCCGAATAATTGATCCTCGTAATATGACAGGAACAAGTACTTTGGCAGAAACATTTTCATTTGGGATTAAAGATGGCTTTATTATTGATGGGCTGCCAAATTTTGTGTTGATGCCTTATGATCAAGTTTATGTAAGGCGCAGTCCGGGATATAAAGTTCAGCAAAACATTAGTTTGGAAGGTGAAATTCTGTTTCCGGGCACTTATGCTTTGAATAAAAAAACAGAACGACTTTCAGATCTTTTGATGAGGTCTGGTAACTTAACTGCAGATGCATACGCGCAGGGAGCTCGGTTAATTCGCCAACGTTCAGAAGATGAAGCTTATCGGACTCGAATGACACTCGAAATTGCTTCGCAGGGAGGAAATGATTCTATCGCAGTTGGCTCATTAGATTTATCTAGAACTTACAGTGTTGGGATTCAGTTGGATAAAGCGATAGAAAATCCGGGTTCTGACTATGATATAGTTTTAAGAGAAGGAGATCGCTTGATTATTCCGGAATATGAGAATACAATAAAAATAAATGGAGCTGTAATGTATCCTAATACAGTTGCATATAAGAAAGGGGAAAAGCTTTCATACTATATTAATCAGGCAGGAGGGTATTCTGATAAAGCTAAAAAAAATAAAGCTTTTGTAGTTTATATGAATGGTACGGTTAGTAAAGTGAAAGGTTCAGATAAAAAAGCAATTACACCAGGGGCTGAAATTATAATTCCAACAAAAGATGAAGCAAATCGAGTTACTTGGTCGGAACTTGCTCAAATTAGTACTTCGGTTGTATCTATGGCAACGGTGGTCGCGTTGTTAATAAACACACTTAGTAAGTAAGAGAATCTATGGATAATTTGGATAAAAAGATGATTAGTCAGGAGCCAGAAATTGATTTGGTCAAATTGGCAAAGAAGCTTTGGCGAAAACGGATGTTTATATTTAAAGTCTGTAGTGTTGGATTATTCTTGGGGGTTATTGTCGCTTTTAGTCTTCCGAGGGAATATACAACAACAGTGATTTTGGCTCCAGAAGTAAATTCTGCCCAGCGTGGAGGATTGGGAGCCTTAGCTGCGATGGCTGGAATTAGTTTGCAACAGAGTGCAGATCAAGACTTTCCAACAGATCTATATCCTGATGTTGTAAAGTCTACACCATTTTTAGTAGGACTATTTGATGTACAGGTAAAAGATACACAGAGAGAAATTGAAACCTCTCTATATTCTTATTTAGAAGAAGAACAGAAAAAAGTATGGTGGAGTTATATTATAAGTGCTCCATTTAAATTGCTGAATTTATTTTTCTCTAAGGAAGAGGGGATTGTCCAAGAAGCCAACACTAATTCTCGAACGATAAAAATAACTGAGAAACAAGATATTATTTTGAAGAATTTGCAAGGTAGAATTGAGGTGTATGTTAGCGATAAAACAGGAGTGATAACCTTATCTTCTAGAATGCAAAGTCCGATAATCTCTGCATTCATTGCCGATACAATTACCTCTTATATGCAGGAGTATATTATTGGCTATCGTACTCAAAAAGCGCGTCGAGATTTAGCTTTTACAGAGCAGCTATACAATGAATCTCAGAATAATTACTATGAATCACAGAGAATACTGTCGACTTATATTGATGAAAATTTGGGAATTGTTTCAGCTCGATATAGAAATACACTAGAGCGGCTGCAAAGTGAGACTAATTTGAATTATGGTGTGTATACTCAAATGGCCCAACAGTTACAAATGGCAAAAATAAAAGTACAAGACACAACCCCGGTATATACCATTATCCAACCGGCGGTAGTGCCATTGAGAGCAGCAAGTCCGAAGAAAATGCAGATTTTGATTGTGTTTATTTTCTTTGCATTTATTGGGTCTTGTGGGTGGACTTTAGCCAAAGATTCTATACTGGGGCAGTGGAAAAAATAGTGTATGTTGTTATACATATGAATATGGGAATATACATTGGAAAGCGAGACAAATGACAGATAGTTCAGTAAATAATAAGCGAATAGCCAAGAACACTTTATTTCTGTATTTTAGAATGATGCTAACAATATTAGTATCATTTTATACTGTTCGTGTTGTATTAAAAATATTGGGTGTTGAAGATTATGGAATATATAATGTTGTAGGTGGTGTTGTTTCCATGTTCTCTCTTTTGAGTGGAACAATGGCTTCTGCATCACAACGATTTTTTGCTTTTGAACTAGGTAAAAAAAATTATGCTCGTCTAAAGCAAACATTTAGTTTAACGCTTGTAATATTTGTAGGTATTGCGATTATTATTTTCCTTTTAGCAGAGACATTAGGCTTATGGTTTTTAAATACTCAAATGAATATTCCACCAGAGAGGATGAATGCTGCCCATTGGGTATATCAATTTTCTATTTTTTCTTTTATGCTGACAATGTTTACGATACCTTATAACGCTTCTATTATTGCGCATGAGCGCATGAGTATTTATGCATGGGTATCCATTTTGGAAGTAGTATTGAAGTTGTTGGCTGTTTATCTGTTAGAACTATTTTCATTTGATAAATTGAAGTTATACTCAGTACTTGTATTTAGTGTTACCATTATTGTTACTACTATTTACCGCACTTATTGTAAGCGAAAATTTGAAGAATGTTCTTTTTCTTTTTATTGGGACAAACAATTATTTAAAAATTTGACTAATTACTCACTATGGAGTTTATTTGGAAATTCAGTTAATATTTTCAGAAATCAGGGTGTGAGCATTCTCATGAATCTGTTTTTTAACCCAATTGTAAATGCAGCACAGGCACTTGCTATGCAGATAAATATTGCTTTGATGAATTTCTCTAATAATTTTTATACTGCAGTTAAACCTCAGATCACTAAAAATTATTCTAATAATAATATAGGCGAATTATCGCGTTTAATTTATTCAAGTGCCCGATATGCTTTTTATTTAATGTTTATATTATCTATTCCACTAATTTTTGAAACAAATTACATATTGAGTTTATGGTTGGTCGAAATCCCTCAATATACAGTGATTTTCACAAAAATTATTATTGTGAATACATTAATAGAGGTGATAAATATGCCAATTGTTGCGGCAATCCAGGCAACAGGGCGACTGAAGTGGTACCAGCTTACGACATCGGTAATTCAGTTGTTGATTTTGCCAATAACTTATATCTGTTATAGAATTGATTTACAGCCTCACTGGGCATACTATATTATGATATTACTGTCATTGTTAAGTAACATTCCCAGGCTAATAATTTATCAAAAGGAGACCTCTATTGCGGCGAAAGAATATTTAAGAAAGGTGGTTTCAGTGATTGTTATAGTAGCGATTTTGTCTATAATTCCTATTTTAATATTAAATTATTATTTGGATGAAGGTTTTCTGCGAATAATGTTGATTTTGCTATATGATTTATTGATTATTCCGGTAATAATTTATTTTGTGGGAATAGAACAAAAAGAAAGACTTTTTATTAAATTACAAATAAAACAAAAAATTCAATTGAAACGATGAAAATAGTCTACATTTCAGATAATAGAAACAGAGAAAATTGGGGGTGTAGAGCAACAAGCAAGGCTCTTGCAGATTTGATTTCAACAAATAATGAAATAATCTATACTATATTTGGAGATCTGGTTTCGAATCATATTCCAATATTTGGTAAAAAAATACCATCTAATAGATTCTTGAAGTTATTTCTGAAGCTGATGAGTAAGCTCTCGGAAAAAATTAATATCTATTTGCCCAAGATTTCAGATTATATATCTGAAGACTTACAGAAGTCACAAGAAAGATTTGAAAAATTATCAGTTAAGCATCCCTTGTATCGTGAGATGAAAAGGAATTTGCTTGAATGTGATGCGATTGTAATAAATGGAGAGGGAGATGCAATTTTCACAACACCATCTAGGCGGAAACTTCTGTTTTTATTGATGATAATGAGAATAGCACAAAATGCGAACAAAAAAACATTTTATGTAAATGCTATGTTTTCTGACTGTCCTAAAAGTGGTAGAAATCTAAATATATTAAGCCAAGCAATAGATGTTCTATCTCAATGTACGTTAGTGGCTGCTCGAGATTTGGATTCTTTTAATTACTTAAATCAGTTTGAGCATAATATTAAATTTCAACATGTACCAGATGCTTTATTCAGTTGGACAAAATATGAGAATTATATTTGTAATGTATTAAAATATCCGCTAGCACTTCCTTCATTTCCTGAATATGATGAATATTGGAATAATTTTGATTTTTCAAAACCGTATATATGTGTGAGTGGAAGCAGTTCTGCGGCATGGACACAAATGGAGGCTCAAGAAGGATATACAAAATTAATACAAGCCCTGAAGACGTTGGATTATAAACTATTTATTGTTCCAACGTGTAGTGGTGATCGGTTTTTATATAATGTAGCAGAGCAAACAGGCATCCCGATTGTACCTGTTAACACGAATATTATTGGAGGAATGTCTATATTGGCTAATGCAGCTGTTTTTGTATCAGGAAGGTGGCATCCTTCTATTTTGGCATCTTTGGGAGGGACACCTTGTGTTATATTTGGTTCGAACTCATCTAAAACTAAAAGTTTTTTGAATGTAATGGATTATGAACAAAAAAGAGAATACAGTGCAATCCCAACAGAAGATGAAATGCCTTTTATTCTTAATGATATATGTAATTATGTCCAACAGGGAGATACTTTACGAAGTAAAATAAAAAATAAAGCACAAGAACTTTCAGAATTGACGAATTTTTATAAAAACATATAACAAACAAATGAGCACTCCAAAAATTATTGCTGAAATAGGCTGCAATCACAAAGGCGACATGAATATTGCGAGAGAAATGATAATAACAGCTGCGAGTTATTGCAAAGCTGATGTTGTCAAATTTCAAAAACGAAATAACAAAGAGCTTTTATCGGAAGAGGAGTATAACACTCCTCATCCTAATCCTACGAATTCCTATGGTAATACATATGGGGAGCATCGTGAGTTTTTAGAGTTTGATTTAGAACAACACAAACAACTAAAAGCTTGGTGTGATGAATTGGGAGTTGAATATTCTACCTCTGTGTGGGATACTATTTCCGCAGAAGAGATTTGTCTGTTAAATCCATCACTGATTAAAGTTCCATCTGCTTGCAATTTAAATAAAAGGCTATTGGAATATCTTTGTGATAATTGCGGGGGAGAAATTCATCTTTCTTTTGGGATGACAACAAAAGAAGAAGAAGAAATGATTGTATCTCTTTTTGAATCAAAGAATCGAAACAAAGATTTGGTAATTTACAGCTGTACTTCGGGTTATCCGGTTCCGTTTGAAGATATTTGCTTGTTTGAACTGAAAAGACTTCAAGAACAATTTGCCAATCGGGTAAAAGCAATCGGATTTTCGGGACATCATTTAGGAATTGCAGTTGACTCTGCGGCTGTTGCTCTAGGCGCAGAATGGATAGAGCGTCACTATACTTTAGATCGTACTTGGAAAGGAACAGACCATGCTGCTTCATTAGAGCCGGAAGGAATTAGAAAATTAGTTCGCGATTGTAAAGCAGTTGCCAAAGCTCTTCAATATAAGCACGAAGATATTTTAGATATCGAATCTGTACAACGAAATAAATTAAAGAAAAATCAAATAAAGTGGTAAGAGCATTTATACCTGTTCGAGGAGGAAGCAAATCAATTCCGCTAAAGAACATAAAGTTGTTCTGTGGAAAACCATTGCTTTACTGGAATATTGTAGCGTTGCAAAATTCAGAAAAGATTGATGAGATTGTTGTTGCTACTGATTCCGAGGAAATAAAGAAAACGGTAAGTGAATTTCATTTTGATAAGGTAAAGATATACAATCGATCTAGTGAAAATGCAACAGATACTTCAAGTACGGAAAGTGTTATGCTAGAATATATTAATAGATGTAGTCTGTCAGATGATAGTATTTTTATGTTAGTGCAAGCAACTTCTCCTTTAACTGAAACAAAGCATTTTGATGAAGCTCTAGATATGTATTTTCGAGAAAGATTTGATTCTCTATTAACTTGTGTCCGCAGTTATCGCTTTTTTTGGAATTCCGATGGAACTTCAAAAAATTATGATTATAAAAATCGTCCTCGCCGTCAAAACTTTGATGGTGAATTAATGGAAAACGGAGCCTTTTATATTAATACTGTTAAGAATATTCTAGAGTCAAAGAATAGGTTAAGTGGCAAAATAGGTATTTATGAAATGCCGGAACATACAGCAATAGAAATTGATGAACCAGATGATTGGGCAATATTAGAATCATTAATGTATAAACATATTTTGTCAAAAAAAACAAAAAAGAAAATCAAATTATTTCTAACAGACGTAGATGGAGTGCTTACGGATGGAGGAATGTATTATTCGGAAACTGGGGATGAATTGAAGAAGTTTAATACTCGGGATGGAATGGCACTTGAATTATTAAGGAATACCGGAATAAAAACAGGAATTATTACTTCTGAAAACACAAAAATAGTAGAAAACCGTGCGGAAAAATTGAAAGTAGATTATCTTTATCAGGGAAAGAGAGAAGGGGGAAAGTTATTTGCTGCAAAGGAAATTTGTGAAAAAGAAGGGATAACTTTAGATGAAGTAGCCTATATTGGAGATGATGTTAATTGCTTTGAGTTATTGTCGAATGTTGGAATCCCTGCTTGCCCAATAGATGCTATGCTGGATGTCAAAAAAATTCCAAACATTAAAATAATGACTAAAAAAGGAGGAGAGGGAGTTTTGAGAGAGTTTGTGGATACATTATTAGAATAATATAAAATTGACACTATCAACGAAGATAAAAGTTCAAGCGATAAAAGATACAACTATAAGTCTTTTATTGAGTTTGTATATGCTGTGTTGTTTTTTCTATGCATATACAGATAATTTGTTCTTTTGGTTGCTGTCTATAGGAATTTGTTTTTTTTTGGGAGTAGTAGATGTGCTTGATAATAGGATCGTTATGTCGATTAAGACTTATTATCTATTGCTTTGTTGTGTCTGTATCCTTTTTATTGCTATGGATGTAATTAAAGGTCTTTTTTCATTTCGTTTTTTTACGGTTTTTTTAAATGGAGTATTACTGCATGTTCTACTAAATAATAAATTAAAGGCTAGATTTTTTTATGTGACTTATTTTTTTATAGTTATTATTGTATTAAAAGATATGCTTGGGGGCTTATCTATGAATGAAATTTTAGCTTCAGGTAGTCGAAATGTGATAACAATGATATTACTTCTTAATCTAGTTCTTATTCATTTCGTTGAGTTTGCGAATAAAAAGAGATTTTCTGTTTTACCGGCATTATTGTTACTGATAATATCTATTTGGATGATGGGGCGTTCCGGTATTGCAGTATCTTCATTTTACTTTGTTTTTATTGTATATTTGCGATTATCTATTTTTTCCACATTTCAGAAATATTTAATCGCTTTAGCAATATTTATGATTTTGGGTGTATGCGTATATTTATTTCGCTATGAAATAGAAGCTTTATACAATGTTTTTTTTGAAGGTTTTTATCGAAAAGGGACTTCTTATAGTGAAGATCCTCGAGGAGAAATGTTTTCTCAATATCTTTCCAATATGAATTTTTTGACAGTTTTGACAGGCTATGATTACACGATAGATGCTTTTTTTCAAAGATATAATAATAATCCTCATAACTCATTTATACGCTTCCATAGTCATCTTGGATTGTTTTCGCTCTTATTTGTATGCTTTCTTCTGTATAGGATGAGAGCTGTCTTTATTGAAAATAAATGGTTATTTGCTGCTATAACTGTGATTGCTTTTAGAGCTTGGACCGATGTACTACTTTTTGTCGGATTTTATGATTTTATTTTCTTGGTGTTGTTTTTGTGTGGAATAAAATTGTTTCAACAACGAAATCGTGTGTTAGTAGGCGAAATATGAAAAGAAATATGAAGATAAAAACAATTTTTGAGATTACAGATGCAGATATTGATTTTATCGGTGCGGTTACTTCTTCTTGGCACTTTGATAATTTAATTGCGTTTGTTAAGTATAAAAATCTGCGTAAAGGAGTCCTGATTCTTGTCCCTCAATCAAATATGAAAGACGATTCACGATATCGAATATCGGATAGTCAGGTAAAACAATATGGTGGACTTTTTGAGCAAGTTATAAAATTATCAGGAGAAAGGTTAAGAGGAGATGGATTAAATATATTAAGGCAATTACCTTCTTTATGGAGGCGAAATGGGCGTCCGCTGTATATCCTAAATACTTTTACTGATATAGGCTTTATATCTTTACTTCCCTGTCTTAAACGCAAGTGCATTGGTGTTTGGGTTGATGAAGGGATTGGTAGATATATGTCGAAAGAGGCATTTGTTAAAACACAAGTAAATACAAATTATGATGATAGATATATTCCAAAACTTAAAAAACAAATAAAACGGTTTGTTTCGGATTTTCTTATTCACAATAAAATAGAGTTTTTTTTATATGAGAAAAAAGATAATTTGTTATTCTTGAATCCTACAGTGGCAGAAAATCTCAAACAAGTTTATACTGATAGAGTTGTTCCAAATAATGATACTGTAAAAAACGTTATCTATTTTAAGGATTACAATGTTGTATCTGATAAAATTCACACAGAATTGCTGAATAAAATAATACCTCTTATTGTTGAGAGTGGGTGTCAACTTATAATAAAAAAACATCCAAACGATATCAATTCGTCATTTGATGAAAAATTTGAAGATAATTCTGATGTAAAGATTTTGCGAAATACGATAAGTGGAGAAGAGTTAGTTGTGAGGGCAAAGCCAGAAGTCATTATATCAGGCTTTTCTACTGTCACCTTTTCTTCTGGTTTTATTTTTGATATACCGGTTGTGTCAACAATTAATCTTTATAAGCAACATGAGGAGTTGGATGACTTAAATAGGTCCTTAATAGATGAGTTTTATGCTTATTTTAATCACAATGCAAACTTGTTATTTCCTAATAATGAAGAAGTCTTATTGGCTGATATAAAGAAAAATATAGTAAATTATGACAATTAACATTGCTTACTCATGTAACGAATTCTACGTTCCGCAGACCGGAATTTCAATGATTTCTGTGTTTGAAAATAATAAAGATATAGATGAAATAAATATATTTTTCATTTCAAAAGATGTTTCAGAGGATGGTATTCAAGTCTTAAAGGATATCTGTGAGACTTATGGTCGAAATCTCCTTCTTGTCCCATTCGAAAGTATAGCTTATGACTTAAATATTACAAGTACAGGGCGACATATTGAAACTGTTTATGCAAAAATTTTCTTTTCTAGAATAGAAGGTTTAAATAAAATTTTATATTTGGATAGTGATACAATAGTTGTTGGAGATCTAACAGAATTGTGGAACACAGACTTATCTGATTTTTGCATGGGAATGGTAGAAACGCCCTCAGATCGTAGTCGAAGTGTACTTAACATAAATCCATTGAATCAATTTTTTAATGATGGAGTAGTATTGGTAAATGTTGAATATTGTAGAGACTTTGGTTTAATTGAAAAGGCAAATAAGTTAATTGAAGACTATTCAGGAAATCCACCAGTACTAAGCGAGGGAATTCTTAATGCAATTTGTCAAGATAGTATATTATCATTGAAACCTCAGTTCAATTTGATGTCAGGCTTTTTGGAATATGCAATGTCCAATGTGAAATATTTATCATCCAAATTATCATATTCTGTTGAAGAAATACAATTTGCGTGTAGTAATCCTGTTGTCATTCATTACCTTTCGGCTTTTTATAATCGTCCTTGGTTTGTGAATTGCACACATCCTTATAAGCAAAAATATTTGTACTATAAATCAATTTCTATATGGAAAGATACTGAATTATTATACAAGCCAATTCCGTTGAAACTTAGAATAATTAAAAAGCTAATATCTGTTTTCGGTATAAAGTTTGTGGATAAAATGTCTTATCAGACACATACATTCAAAAAAATGTCATATAGAAAGTTATGATTAGAAATGTCACATTAGACGTAAAGGAGTGAAATATTCCATCAGGTTAATTGCAGTCAGATGATCCATGTAAAGTATTGAAACAAATAGAAATAATTTAAAAATGAATATAGTATTTGTCGGACAAACAGGAGTTCCTTTTTTAAATAGAGCAAGCGATACCCGATTATTGTATTTTGCAAATGCACTATCTAAAAAAAATAAAGTCTTTATTCTAAATAGATTACCTTTTCTATGCAAAAGTAAGACATCCGAAGCGTTGTTAGATGAAAAAGTTGAAGTAATTAATTTGTTTAATGAAAAGAAGACTAATGCATTCTTATCGGTCATTTATTATTTGATTTCTTATCCAATTGAGTTCTTTTTTCTATTAAAGCTAAATAAGAAACAAAAAATAGATGCAATACATCTATATTCGTGGCATTTTCATAATCATCTATTTTATTTTATAATAGCAAAAATTATATCTGCAAAAGTTTGTAAACAATATGTAGAATATTCTTCTGAAGTTAAAAGACAAGGTGTGATTGCGGTATATCACAAAATAAATGGTTATTTCGTTGATTTTCACGGACATCGATTTGTAGATGGAATATTACCAATTAGTAACTATATTGAAAATCATGTTAGGATTCTTTCTCCTAAGATGCCTATGTTAAAAGTGCCTCCAATATGTGATTTCGATTATTTTGATACAATTAAAAGTGAAGAAGCAAATAGGAATCCCTATTTGTTATATTGTGGTTCTATTTCTTATATTGACGTTATATCAACAATAATAGATTCATTTACAAAATATAAACAGATATATAAGGATTTAAATTTGTCTCTATTTTTAGTGATTACAGGAGACTTAAATGTCTTAAAACCACTAGTACAACACGATGAGAAAATCTTGATTTTTCATCATTTAGATTATGATCATCTAATTCAATTGTATAAAAATGCAGAAATATTGTTAATCCCACTACGAAATACAACTCAAGATGTTGCGAGATTCCCCAATAAAATTTGTGAATATACAGCATCAAAAGGTTTGATACTGACAACGAATGTCGGAGAAGTGCCTTTCTATTTTGAGAATCAAAAAAATGCACTTATTATAGATGATTTTACTGTGGATTCTATCATTGAGCAGATAAATTATGCATTTCAAAATAAGGATAAACTAAAAAATATCAAAGAGGCTGCCTATATCTCGGGACGTGAAAATTTTGATATTTATAGCTATATTAATAAATTAGATATGTTTTTTAGAAAAATATGCAATTTGTTTTCTTAAAAGTTGAATAAATGAAGATATTAGTTACTGGAGTTGCTGGTTTTATTGGGTATAGTTTGGTGAAAAAACTACAAAGTCATTCTCATAAAATAATTGGTGTTGATAATGTCAATGACTATTATGATGTTAATTTAAAATATTCAAGATTAGAAGATACTGGAATTAATAGAAATCAAATAAAAGAAAATATACTGCTTCAGAGTGACGTTTGCAAAAATTATTCGTTTCAAAAGACAGATATTACTAATTTAAACGAATTGCAAAAGCTATTTGAAAAAGAACAATTTGATATTGTAATTAATTTGGCAGCTCAAGCTGGAGTTCGATATTCATTACAAAATCCTCATGCCTATGTTCAATCTAATTTAGTTGGCTTTGTTAATTTATTAGAGTGCTGTCGACATTATAAAATAAAGCATTTTATTTATGCCTCCAGTTCTTCTGTTTATGGCATGAATGATAAAATTCCTTTTTCTGAAGAAGATAATGTGGATTATCCTGTAAGTTTATATGCAGCCACCAAGAAATCGAATGAATTATTAGCTCATACCTATAGCCATTTATATAGTTTGCCAACTACTGGATTGCGCTTTTTTACAGTATATGGACCTTGGGGAAGACCAGATATGTCTCCAATGCTATTTGCTGATGCTATTCTGCATAATCGTCCAATAAAAGTTTTCAATCATGGAGATATGGAACGGGACTTTACCTATATTGATGATATTATCAAAGGAATTATTGCAGTAACGAATAGCGCCCCCGATGCAAATGAAAACCATCCCTTTTATAGGCTTCTTAATATTGGAAATTCCCATCCAATACAGTTAATGGATTTTATCACAATCATGGAAAATTGCTTGGGGAAAAAAGCCATTAAAGAAATGTTGCCAATGCAAGATGGAGATGTAAAACGAACTTATGCGGATACTTCTAAATTAGAGAAATTAACTGGGTATAAACCGAGTACAAGTCTAGAGTCTGGAATTTCTGAATTTGTACAATGGTATAAATCATATTATAATTTGTAATGAAAAAACTCTTTATTGTTGTCAATGTTGATTGGTTTTTTCTTTCTCATAGGAAAGAAATTGCAGTAGAGGCGCAGAAAGAAGGATTTGATGTGACAATTGTTACAGCAGATACTGGGCAAAAAGATAAAATAACCATTTTAGGATTGAAGCATATTAACTTGCCGATGTCTCGTTCCGGGCAAAATATATTTCAAGAAATAAAAACATTCTTCTTTCTTCAAAAGTTATATAAGGAAGAAAAACCGGATATTGTTCATCATGTTGGATTAAAAACAATACTTTGGGGTGGGCTTGCGGCAAAAATTACTCAAATCAAAGGTGTCATTAATGCTATTAGTGGATTGGGGACTATATTCTCTCAAGAAAAGAAATCTATATTTTCGAGTATTTTAACCAAAATATTGCGTTTTTCTCATCAACGAGAAAATTTGATTGTTATATTTCAGAACAATGAAGATAAAACTTTATTTTTGGAACATAAAATTATCCAAATAAACCAAATAGAAATGACCAATGGGTCAGGAGTCGATTTGAATAAATATATTCATTCCGTAGAACCTGAAACAGGTAAAATAAAAATCATTTTAACGGCTCGTATGATTGTCGAAAAAGGGATTTTTATATTAATCGACGCTGCTGAGTTATTAAGAAGTAAATATCAAGATAAAATACAATTCGTGCTATGTGGAGGAATTGATGATAGTCCTCAGGCTATAAAAAAAGAAGAACTGGAGAAACATTGCGATGGTGAATATATTCAATGGTTGGGCTATCGAACAGATGTTCTTGATTTGTTGAAAAGCTCTCATATAGTTGCTTTTCCATCTTATTATAAAGAAGGAATTCCAAAATCTTTGATTGAAGCTACAGCTATTGGAAGACCTATAATCACAACAAATTCTATTGGGTGTAAAGAAACTGTCATTGATAATTATAATGGCTATCTTATTCCAATAAAGGATAGTAATGTATTAGCTGAAAAAATTGAATTACTCATTAACGATAAGAGCAAAAGGCAAGAAATGGGAGGGAATTCAAGGGCTTTAGCAGAAGAAAAATTTTCAATAACTGATGTTATCAATAAACATATAGAAATTTACCAACGATTATCAAATAGTAATTAGTCCCAATGAACATCCTTATTACTGGCATACATGGTTTCGTAGGCAACAATTTAGTTTTTGCTCTAAAAGAAAATCATACTATTTATGGTTTAGATATTATTTCTCCTCAAAAAGAAGGAGTCGTTAAAACCTATACATGGAGTGATTTAGATGATTTGCCTGCTATTGATACGATTATCCATTTAGCAGGTAAAGCCCATGACACAAAAAACAAAAGCGAAGCGCAAGTCTACTTTGATATAAATACAGGTTTGACACAGAAGATATTTGATTATTTCCTTCAATCAACAGCCAAACAATTTCTGTTTTTCAGTTCTGTCAAAGCTGCTGCCGATTCGGTAGAGGGGGCATACTTGACTGAAGATGTGATCCCAAATCCGATAGGACCTTATGGAGAAAGTAAGATAAAAGCGGAAGAATATATTCAATCTAAAGATTGGAACGAAAAAAAAGTATACATTTTACGTCCTTGTATGATACATGGTCCGGGAAATAAAGGGAATTTAAATCTTTTGTATAATGTCGTGAAAAAAGGAGTCCCTTGGCCTTTGGGTGCTTTTAATAATCAACGCTCTTTCCTAAATATATGGAATTTATCATCTATTATAGAGCAAATTATTTTGAAAAGTCCTGAATCTGGCATTTATCATTTGTCAGATGATAAGCCGCTTTCGACCAATGAATTAGTTGAATTGATTGCTGCCTCTCGAAATAAAAAAGCAAGAATTTGGCATCTGAATCAATCCTTAATTAATGTCTTAGCCCAGATAGGCACTATTTGTAAATTGCCTTTAAATACGGAACGCTTACAAAAATTAACGGAAAACTATGTTGTCTCCAATCAAAAAATAAAATTAGCATTGGATATTGATTCCTTGCCAGTTGATACTGTTGAAGGCTTGAAGCGAACATTAGAAACATTTGAGAAAAACAATGCTTAATGGTATGGAAAATCTACTTATACATTATTCTGTTTTATTATTAGTTTTATTTGTTGGTATATTGATTTATTTCAAAATAGCAGATAAATACAACATCATTGACAAACCCAATCAACGCAGTTCTCATAATTACCTCACAATACGCGGAGGTGGAATTGTATTTTGGTTGGCAGGAGTGTTATACACATTGATGCACCTTCCCGAGAAAAACTTTTTCTTCTTGATTGGATTAACTGCAATCAGCTTAGTTAGTTTTTGGGATGACATCTCTTCTTTATCTAACAAGATTAGAATTGCAGTTCATTTTCTTTCCATCAGTCTAGTATTCTATGGATTAGGATTATTTGCAATCTTACCTTGGTGGCTTGTAGTTGTTTCATATATCTTTTTCGTAGGTGTACTAAATGCGTATAATTTTATGGATGGAATCAATGGAATTACCGGACTGTATAGTCTTGCAATTTTGTTGTCAATGTATTATGTCAATCGGAATTTTATTCAATTTGCCGAAAATGATTTTATAGTATATGCTGCTTTGGCATGTGTCGTATTTCTTTTTTTCAATTACAGAAAAAGAGCCAAATGTTTCGCCGGAGACATTGGTAGCATGGCCATTTCGTTTTGGATTGTCACTCTATTGTTGATGTTAATATTGCAAACACAATCCTTGATTTGGATTTTATTTTTGTCCGTTTATGGAGTAGATGCAGTATGTACCATTTTAAATCGCTTATATTTAAAACAAAATATATTCGAGGCTCATCGATTACATTTTTATCAAATATTGTCAAATGAATGTGGAATTTCTCATTTGAAAGTTTCGGCTGTTTATAGCTTTATACAGTTATTAATTTGTGGATTGGTAATTTATAATATAAATGAAAGGATATTAAATACACCTGTATTGTTTTTAGTTGTATTGATACCTTTGATTGGCTGTTATTTATTAAAATTCAGATTAATGAAAAAATAATGATAAAAATTATCACAAATATAACTTCCCAGATGTGACATGAAAAAGGCTTTGCTTATAGATAAATTATAATTTGGACACTTGTATTGATTGTCTGTAAAATACTTTGAAATTAGGTATGGTTACGTCTATTATAAAAACTACATTGAAAAACGAAAAAGCATTATGAATTATTTAGAAACCTCAATTCCAGGAGTTTGGATTTTAGAACCGCGAGTATTCAATGACTCTCGAGGATATTTTATGGAAACCTATCAAAAAGACGATTTTGACAAACACGTTGGAGAAACCAATTTCATCCAAGACAACGAATCAAAGTCATCCTATGGCGTTTTGAGAGGATTACATTTTCAAAAAGGAGAATTTGCACAAGCCAAACTCGTGCGAGTAATCAAAGGATCAGTTTTGGATGTTGCAGTTGATATTCGGAAAGATTCTCCTACATTCGGACAATACGTAGCTGTTGAATTGACAGAAGAAAATAAGCGACAACTCTTTATTCCAAGAGGATTTGCTCATGGCTTTTTGGTCTTAAGCAAAGAAGTCGTTTTTTGTTATAAAGTAGATAATATCTATGCCCCCCAAAGTGAAGGATCCATTTTGTATAATGACCCTGAAGTCGGAATTGAATGGCCCATAAGCCCAGAAGATGTCGTAATGTCCGAAAAAGACAAAAATGCGCCATTGTTGTCACATTATAAAAACGAAACGATATGAAACGAGCATTAACCTTTGGCAAACCAAAGAAAATGATAATGTGAGTTCCATACGACCACAAGTAAAAAATAAAATATTAACGTATGAAAGGTATTATATTAGCAGGTGGAAGCGCAACAAGATTATTCCCCTTATCAAAGGCTATATCGAAACAAATTATGCCAGTGTATGATAAGCCGATGATTTATTATCCTCTGTCAACATTGATGCTGGCAGGAATAAGAGAAGTTTTAATCATTTCTACTCCTAGAGATTTGCCCATGTTTCAGCAATTATTAGGATCGGGAGAAGCTCTCGGAATGAGGTTCGAATATATTATTCAGGAAGTTCCAAATGGATTAGCACAAGCTTTTGTTTTAGGCGAAAAGTTCATTAATGGAGAATCGACCTGTCTGATTTTAGGAGATAATATCTTTTATGGACAAGGATTTAGCAAATTACTTCGAAAAAGTCAAGAAATTGAAAAAGGAGCTTGCGTATTTGGATATTATGTTAAAGATCCACGAGCTTACGGAGTCGTTGACTTTGATGAAAAAGGAACAGTCATTTCAATAGAAGAAAAACCGGAAAAACCCAAGTCAAATTACGCAGTCCCCGGCTTATATTTCTATGATAAAACTGTAGTTGAGCGAGCAAAGGCCTTAAAACCATCTCCACGCGGAGAATATGAAATAACAGATTTGAATCGAACCTATTTGGAAGAAGGCGCTTTAACCGTTGAATTATTTGGACGTGGTTTTGCGTGGTTAGATACCGGAAATTGCGATAGCCTTTTAGAGGCATCTAATTTTGTAGAAACAATACAAAAACGTCAAGGTTTTTATGTTTCCTGTATAGAAGAAATCGCTTGGCGAAATGCTTGGATTGATGATGCCCAATTAGAAAAATTAGGAAAATCAATGGATAAAACCGAATACGGTCAATACTTACTTTCACTACTTAACTCTTAAATTTTATGAAATATTATTTAGTAACAGGAGGCGCAGGCTTTATTGGTGCCAATTTTGTAAAGCACATGTTAAAAACGCATAAAGATGCAAAAATTATCGTATTAGATAGTTTAACCTATGCGGGTAACCTAGGCACAATAAAAGAAGATTTAACAAATCCCAACTGTGAATTTGTTAAAGGAGATATTGGAGATGAAGAAATTGTAAATAAGATATTCAAAGATTACGCGATTGATTATGTTGTTAATTTTGCAGCAGAAAGTCATGTTGATCGAAGCATTGAAAATCCTCAATTGTTTCTTCAAACAAATATTTTAGGAACACAAAACTTATTAGATAACGCGAAAAAACATTGGACAATAGGCAAAGATGAAAATGGCTATCCAATCTACAAAGATGGAGTCAAATACCTTCAAGTTTCAACAGATGAAGTATATGGAAGCTTAGGAGACGAAGGATATTTTACCGAAAAAACACCTTTAGACCCGCGAAGCCCATATAGCGCATCTAAAACAGGAGCCGATTTAATTGTTGTCGCTTATTCAGAAACCTATAAATTGCCAATAAATATTACACGATGTTCGAATAACTATGGCCCTTACCATTTTCCGGAAAAATTAATTCCTCTTATCATTAAGAATATTTTGGAAGGCAAAAAACTTCCCGTTTATGGAGATGGAAGCAATGTCAGAGACTGGTTATATGTTGAGGATCACTGTAAAGCAATTGATGCAGTTCTACATAAAGGAGCTGTAGGAGAGGTCTATAATGTTGGAGGCCACAATGAAAAGAAAAATATTGATATTGTCAAATTGACTATTTCAACAATCCGTCAACTGATGGATGAAAATAAAGAATACCGAAAAGTTCTGAAAAAACAAGAAATTTTGGCGGACAATACTGTTTCGACAGAATGGATTAATGACGATTTAATTACTTTTGTGAAAGATCGATTAGGACATGATCAGCGTTATGCGATTGATCCAATGAAAATTACAAATGAATTGGGTTGGTATCCGGAAACTAAATTTGCAGATGGAATTGTAAAAACAATTCGCTGGTATTTAGAAAATCAAAACTGGGTAGAAGAAGTAGCTTCTGGCGATTACCAAAAATACTATCAGGAAATGTATGGTAATCGATGAGATTCTTTTGAATGAAACATCCGCTCAAGCTAAAAACAGCGAACGACTGCGGATGAATTATAACATTCATTCAAGCTTAGAAGATCCCGTTAATCGCATGCTAAATGCTTTGGAGCCGGGTACAATTGTTCCTATTCATCGGCACATGCATCCTTATAAAAATGAATCCTTTGTTGTATTACGAGGAGAATTAGACGTATTGCTTTATAATGATGATAGACAAATAGTGGAAAAAATAACCTTGAACCCACTAAAAGGAAATTATGGAATTGATATTCCCGGAGAAATATGGCACACTTTAGATGTGAAAGATTCTGGAACAATAATATACGATGTAAAGGCAGGGCCTTACTCTCCAATTGTCCCTGAAGATTTATTAACTTAAATTAGTTTATAAAAAATTAAAACTGCCGTATGGATGTTTGTCATACGGCAGTTTTTGTATCTTTGCATTCTGTTATGTATAGAAAATATTTGAAACAAGGAATCGATTTTGCGGTAGCTCTCTTCGGCTTATTTTTCTTATCTCCTATCTTTCTTATACTTACACTTATTTTAAGTATAGAACATAAAGGGAAACCGTTCTTTTTTCATACACGTCCGGGTAAAAACGGAAAACTCTTTACCTTGATGAAATTTAGAACAATGAATGAAAAAAAAGATACTACAGACCAATCTCGTCCCGACAGACAACGAATAACCCCTTTAGGCAATTTTTTACGAAAAACATCTTTGGATGAACTCCCCAATCTCTGTAATGTCCTAAAAGGAGAAATGAGCTTGGTCGGACCTCGTCCTTTAATGCCCGAATATCTTTCCTGCTATAACACCGAACAAGCAAGGCGGCACGATGTACTTCCCGGTATTACTGGTTGGGCACAAATAAATGGTCGAAATGCAATTACTTGGAAACAAAAATTTGAGTTAGACGTTTGGTATGTAGATAATCTATCTTTTCAGTTGGATGTAAAAATATTATTTTTAACTTTGAAAAATATTGTCCGATCAAAAAATGTAAATGCATCAGATGAATTTACGATGGAATGGTTTAACGGAAATAATTAAAAGAAAGTGAACGACAGAATTTGGATATCTCCTCCACACTTGTGCGGAAAGGAATTAGAATACATACAAGATGCTTTCAATAAAAACTGGATTACCACAATAGGCGATAACATTAGTGGATTTGAAAGTGACATCTGTACTTTTTTAGGAGAAAAAGAAAATGCAGTTGCTTTAAATTCCGCAACAGCAGCATTGCATTTGTCCTTGATTATCTTAGGAGTAACAAAAGATGATTTTGTTATTTGTCAAGATTTAACTTTTGCCGCAACTATAAATCCCGTAATTTACCTAGGAGCCAAACCGGTATTGGTTGATAGCGAAGAAGACACTTGGAATATGTCTCCCGTTTTTTTAGAAGAAGCTATTTTAGATTGTATCCAAAAAGGAAAAAAACCAAAGGCGATTATATGGGTAAACTTATATGGTATGCCTGCTAAAATACAAGAAATAACGAATATTGCTAAAAAATACGACATCGCTTTGATTGAAGATGCCGCAGAATCTTTAGGAGCTACTTATTATGGGAGAAAATGTGGAACATTTGGAGATATATCCGCTATTTCTTTTAACGGAAATAAAATAATTACGACTTCGGGAGGAGGAATGCTCCTTTCAAAAAATACAGATTATATTACAAAAGCCCGTTTTTTAGCAACACAAGCAAGAGACGATGTCTCATGGTATCAACATTCCCAAATCGGCTATAATTATGGAATGAGTAACATCGTAGCAGGTCTTGGACGAGGTCAAATGCATATTTTGGAACAACGGATAGAGCAACGCAGAAAAAATAATCAATACTACAAAAAGCACTTGTTGAATCTGAACGGAATAAGCTTCCAAACAGAACCTAGTGCAGACTTTTATTCCAATTTTTGGCTTACCGCAATTTTGGTTGACCCAGAGAAAACCAAAGGAGTTGCCTGCGAAGATTTAAGAATCGCATTAGAAAAAAACAACATAGAGTCTCGCTCAGTTTGGAATCCCATGCATTTGCAGCCAGTATTTAAAAAATATTCATTTTACGGAGAAGGAATAAGCGCAAAGTTATTTCAAAAAGGACTCTGTTTACCATCAGGGTCAAATTTATCAGAAAAAGAATTAACACAAATAGTAGGGATCATAAAGGCAGAATTAAAATATTAAAGACAATGATGAATAAAAATTCAAAAATATACATTGCAGGACATACCGGTTTAGTTGGTTCAGCATTGTTAAAAAATTTGAAAGAGAAAGGCTATAACAATTTTGTTGTTAGAACCAGCTCCGAGCTGAATTTGATAGATCAGCAATCTGTTTTTGACTTTTTTGAACAAGAAAAGCCGGAATATGTTTTTCTTGCAGCCGCAAAAGTGGGAGGCATTGTTGCCAACAACACTTACAGAGGACAGTTCATTTATGAAAACCTCCAAATACAAAACAATATAATTCATGCAGCTTATAAAAACCAAGTTGAAAAATTATTGTTTTTAGGCTCGACCTGCATTTATCCAAGAGATTCTCCACAGCCGATGCCGGAAGATTGTTTATTGACTTCTCCATTGGAATACACAAACGAACCTTATGCCATCGCCAAGATCGCAGGAATCAAAATGTGTGAAAGTTATAATTTACAGTATGGAACCAATTATATTGCGGTTATGCCGACAAACTTATATGGACCTAACGATAATTTTGATTTGGAAAAATCTCATGTTTTGCCTGCTTTATTGCGGAAAATCCATTTAGCGAAAGCTTTAATGGAAAACGATTGGCGCATTATTCGCAAAGACTTGAATAAGCTGCCAATCGAAGGAATAACCGGAGCAGATTCAGAATCTCAAATTCGGGAGAAAATAAAAAAATACGGCATTGAAGAGGGGAGCGTTGAGATTTGGGGAACAGGAAAACCGATGCGAGAATTTCTTTGGAGTGAAGAAATGGCAGATGCTTGTGTATATATAATGGAAAAAGTTGATTTCAAAGATTTGAAGTCGGGGGAGAAAGAAATTAAAAATACACATATTAATATCGGAACAGGAGAGGAAGTCTCAATTAAACAGTTAGCCGAAATTATAAGTGAAATTGTTGGATTTAAAGGAAAGTTGAATTTCAATGCCGACAAACCGGATGGAACGATGCGGAAATTAACCAATCCGGGCAAATTACATGAATTGGGATGGCATCATCAAATAGATATTAAAGAAGGAATAGAAAAATTATATAATTGGTATTTATAAAAAATGGGAAAAGTAGCATTAATAACCGGAATAACCGGACAAGACGGAGCATATTTGTCAGAATATTTGATAAAAAAAGGATATACAGTACACGGAATTAAAAGAAGAGCATCTTTGTTTAATACAGACAGAATTGACCATCTTTATCAAGATCCTCAGTTAAATGATCGCAATCTCATTCTGCATTATGGAGACATGACTGATTCGATGAATCTAACTCGCATAATTGGAGAAATTCAACCGGATGAAATTTATAATTTAGCAGCACAAAGTCATGTCAAAGTAAGTTTCGACACTCCGGAATACACTGCAAATGTAGATGGATTAGGAACCTTACGTATTTTAGAAGCGGTTCGTTTATTGGGTTTGACACCAAAAACTCGCATATATCAGGCATCCACTTCAGAATTATATGGATTAGTTCAGGAAATCCCACAAAAAGAAACGACCCCTTTTTATCCAAGAAGTCCTTATGCAGTAGCTAAAATGTACGCTTATTGGATAACCGTAAATTACCGGGAAGCCTATGACATGTTTGCTTGTAATGGTATTTTATTTAATCACGAATCACCACTTCGAGGAGAAACCTTTGTGACGCGAAAAGTAACAAGAGCTTTGTCGCGCATTGCATTAGGAATCCAAAGTGAAGTATATATGGGAAATCTGTCCAGCAAGCGAGATTGGGGACATGCAAAGGATTACATTAAAGCGATGTATCTGATTCTTCAACAAGAACAGCCGGATGATTATGTTATTGCAACAGGAATCACAACAACGATTAGAGACTTTATTTCTAAATCTTTCAATGAAATTGGAATAACAGTAGAATTTAAAGGAGAAGGCGCGGATGAAATCGGAAAAATTGTAACTGTCAATGAATCTATCTTCGTCAATAAAATCGGAGAGTCTTATTTAAGTGGTGTAAAAAAGAGAGTAGGAGAGAGCGTTGTAAAAGTAGATCCGAAATATTTCCGTCCAACGGAAGTTGAATTATTGATTGGAGATGCAACCAAAGCACGCACAAAATTGTCTTGGGAACCTCAATACACATTAGACACTTTGATTGAAGACATGATGACAAATGATGTTAAAGAAATGAAGAAAGAAGCTTATTTAAAAGATGGCGGATATCGAATTATGAACTATTTTGAATAACATAGTCTAGGAGAGTGTCGGCATGATGTTTGTCAACCTAGTCTATTTGCGTGAATACTTGAAGTACAACAGAACAGATTGAGTTGTTTTATGGTTTTCAATCGACAAAGAATAAAGCTATTATTAGGAAAAATAGCATCTCTATTTAGAGAATTTCCATACTTATCCCATTGGATTGTTCTCATAATAGATTTGCTTATCGCTATTTTTGCGTTTACCTGTTCCTATTTGATTTGCTATCAACTGCAAAATCAAGTGGTATTAATTTTGCCTTTTTCTATAAAATTGTTGTTAAATACAGTAATGATTTCTCTGTCATTTTTATTATTTAGAACTTACAAAGGAATTATACGCTATTTTAATCTGGATGACACTCTGCCAATTTTCTTCGCAACAACTTTTGCAACAGTTGGATGGATTATTTTGAGTAATGGTTATAAATTATTTTTTCATCAAACAATTCTTCCGGGAAATGTTTTTTTGATTAATTTTATATTGACGATTTTCTTCATGTTATTTTTTCGGGTAACAGTAAAATTAATTTACAATTTCTCGGAAAAGAATAATCTTTTAGTCAAGAAGAAGACCCCAATACTTATCTTTGACGTCTCTCCGGCAATTGTTTCAATTGCGGATATGATAAAAAACAATTCATCCAGCCCATTTTCAGTTGTCGGATTTATTTCTCCAAATGAAAAAGTCACAGATAAATCAATACTCGGACTTCCGGTTTTTTCAATGAAAAATGAAGATGTTCAGATGATAAAAAAGAAGTCTCCCAAAGCTGTGTTGATTAATCCATTAGAACAAGGACGTGATGAAAAGCTTACCATTGTTGATTATTGCGAAAAAAATAATCTGAAAATACTTTCAATGCCTCCGCTTACCGATTGGCAAAATGAACAGGCGGCAATTGATAAAATTAAAAATATCCAAATAGAAGATTTGTTAGGTCGAGTTCCAATTACTATTTCTACAGAAGAAATAGGAAAAACCTTAGCGAATAAGTGCATTATGATAACAGGAGCTGCGGGTTCAATTGGAAGTGAAATTGTAAGACAAATAGCTAATTTTCAACCTCACTTATTACTTTTATGCGATATTGCAGAAAGCCCTTTACATGATTTACAATTAGAGATAAATGAGAAATTTCCGGATTTGAATTTTTTACCTATTATTTGTGATGTGCGGAATTATAATCGGATGCAGAAAATTTTTGAAATGTATCGTCCAACGCACTTATACCATGCAGCTGCTTATAAACATGTTCCACTAATGGAAAACCATCCTTGTGAATCTGTTCATACAAATGTAATTGGCACTAAAAATGCAGTAGACTTATCTGTAAAATATGGAGTCGAGGTTTTTGTGATGATTTCAACAGATAAAGCCGTAAACCCAACGAATGTGATGGGAGCATCAAAGAGAATGGCAGAAATATATGTCCAATCATTAGATAAACATTTAGAGAAAAATCAAAAAGGAAAAAGCAATAAGATAAAAATTATTACAACTCGCTTTGGAAATGTTTTAGGTTCTAATGGTTCTGTTATTCCTCGATTTAAAAAACAAATAGAAGAAGGTGGTCCAATAACTGTAACACATCCTGAAATTGTCCGTTATTTCATGACTATTCCGGAAGCATGTCGATTAGTCTTAGAAGCTTCCAATATGGGAAAAGGTGGCGAGATTTTTGTGTTCGATATGGGAGACCCGGTTAAAATTGTTGATTTGGCAAAAAAAATGATTCGTTTGGCCGGATTCAAACCTTATGATGATATTGATATTATTTTTACAGGTTTACGTCCGGGCGAAAAATTATATGAGGAATTGCTCGCAGATAAAGAAACGACAAAGCCCACATATAACGATAAAATTATGATAGGAACTGTTCGTGAAAATTATGAATATATGGAAGTTGAACAGCAATTAATGCAACTTCATGAGGTCATTTTGGACTGCTTGGAGAATGAGACTCTTCAAATTATAAAAAAGCTAGTTCCGGAATATAAGGGAGTTCATCCCCTTTAATAAATTAAAGGATAAAAGATATATTTTTTTATAATTTTGTTTTATCTTTGCATACTTTTTATATAATATAAATATTTAATGGATATTTTACGTAAGCTGCTTATCCCGATTTCTTTTAGATTAGAAAAGATGCCTTATTTGCCAAAATGGATCGTTTTTGGGATAGATATTTTAATTGCATTTGCAGCATATACAATCTCATATCTTATTTGCTTCAGTTTGATTGAAGCTCCTTATAATTTAGACACTTACTTAATTAAGGCACTTCTTTGTGTTGGTGTTTCTGGCTTTTTCTTTTTCCTTTTTAAAACAGATTCGGGTATAATACGATATTCCGGTTTTAAAGACGCATTGCGAATTTTTAACTCGTTGCTTTGTGCCAACATCGTACTTCTAGTCTTGAATATACTAATTAATAAACATTATGATCATTTCATTATGCCTAATGTGGGATTTTTCATTAATTTCATTTTAGCTTTTGTTGCGATCTTTTTTACTCGAATGGTAATTCGATTATTGTTTGATTATGCCAAAGTTAGCGATTCAGAGAGAAGAAAAAATATTCCGGTTTTGATATACGGAGTAAGTCCTTCGAGTGTCGATATTGTGCGTCTGATGAAGCATTCAGAGACAATAAATTACAAGCCAATTGGTTTTCTTTCCCCGGAACAGACAACAGCAGATAAGCGCATCACTAATATGCCTGTATATTATATACAAGATGTTTTTAAGAGCAAGAAAGTATTGTCTCTATTTAAGGCGATTGTAATTATCCCTAAAGAAATAGACAGAACCGAAAAACAACTGATTTCAGAGAAGTGTATCCAATACAAAAAAGACCTTTTATCCACTCCACCTCTTGAAGATTGGTCAGGAGAATCGAAGTTCAAGAATCTGAAAAAAGTGAAAATTGAAGATCTTTTACAACGAATACCAATAGAAATCGATATCCAATCCATAGGACAAAATTTGCAAGGGAAAACATTAATGATAACCGGAGCAGCAGGTTCCATTGGAAGTGAAATTGTAAGGCAAGTAAGTAAGTTTAATATTGGATTACTACTAATATGTGATGTTGCAGAAAGTCCTCTTCATGAAATAAGTATGGAGATGAAAGATAAATGCCCCAATGTTAAATGTAAACCATTGATCGCCAATGTCCGGGATTATGATTTAATGAAGCGGCTATTTGAAACATATAAACCGGATCTCATATATCACGCAGCCGCTTATAAGCACGTCCCATTGATGGAAGAGCATCCGAGTGAAGCGATTTTGACAAATGTATTGGGAAGTAAAAACATGGCTGATTTAGCTGTTGAGTACAATGTAGAAGCATTCGTAATGATTTCCACAGATAAAGCAGTAAACCCAAGTAATGTGATGGGAGCTTCCAAACGATTGGCAGAAATGTATGTTCAGTCGCTTTCTAAAAAGCTAAAAGCAGAAAAAGGAGATAATACAACACGTTTTATTACAACACGTTTTGGAAACGTTCTTGGTTCTAATGGTTCTGTTATTCCTCGATTTGAGCAACAAATTAGCGAAGGAGGTCCGATAACGGTTACTCATCCGGACATAATTCGTTATTTTATGACTATCAGGGAAGCTTGCCGACTAGTCTTAGATGCCGGAAATTTCGGAAAAGGAGGAGAAGTCTTTATTTTTGACATGGGTGATTCCGTAAAAATAAAAGACATGGCTGAAGAAATGATTCGTTTATCCGGTTTTCAACCATATAAAGATATTGATATTGTATTTACAGGTTTACGTCCGGGCGAAAAGTTATACGAAGAATTGTTATATGATAAGGAAACCGTAAAACCAACGCATAATAGAAAAATAAAAATTGGCACTGTAAAAGAATACAATTACGATGATGTGAATAAAGCCTTGAATGAATTAATCAAAATTGCCGAAACACACAACTCTCTTGACATTGTTAAACTAATGAAAAAAATAGTGCCTGAGTTTGTGAGTCAAAATTCAATTTATTCGGAATTTGACAATCGTGAAAAATAATAACTATCACAGATTTAGGAATACCCGGAAAATAGGAAAAAAGTAGCATCTTGCTTTAATAGCGAATGTTTCCGTTAGAAAACCACCTTTCCCGTGAGCTTGCTCACTGGAAAAGTTTTTGATATTTTTATTTGAATTTCCGCTCAATTCTTAATTTTTTTAGATTTTATAGATAATTAAAGAAATTTTCATTTGAAGATTTCAAAGGGGAAATTTTGACTTAAAATAGATGATAATCGGTTCTTTTAATAAAATAATCCTTATCCATTGTGAATTTTTAATTGTTGAAAATCAGTTGATTGAAGATTCCACTTTCTCTTTTTTAGTTTTTTTATGATTAAACTAGGAGGATTAATTGCAGAAATAGTTACCTTTGGCTGATGTTTTATACGAACCGTTTGAAAAAAAGTGAAATTGAACTTGTTAACACAAAAAGAAGTTAGTAAAAGAAAAACACAATCAAAGATCACCTGATATTGTGTGCTGTTAATTTTTTGTGAAAACACTTCTATTCATCCTGCTTTCGGCGATGTTTTATAATAAATTCATTATATTTGCAAACAGAATTATTTTATTAATATTTAAATTTATCTAACTTTAAAAGAACACAATTTTTTTATGGAAACAAACAAACAAACAAAAAGAGAAGGTAAGAAATCTCGTGGCGTTTCAGCTAGCATTGTCGTTTTATGCTGTATGGTTTTATCATTTTTATTTTATCAATTTATTTGTGGAGACCCTAAAAACTTTATCAACAACGACCTAAATAATCACCCTGCAAATATGTTGGGTACTATTTACACAGGGGGGTATAACATTTCAATCGTTATTGGTCTTTTCTTGACCGTTTTTGCTTTAAGTGTTGAGCGTATTTTTGCTCTTACTAGATGTAACGGAAAAGGTAACTTAATCAATTTCGTATACGATGTTAAAGCAGACTTGAAAAAAGGAAATATTTCAGGTGCAGAAGCTCTATGTGCAAAACAAAAAGGTTCAGTAGCAGCTATTATTGATGCCGGATTGAAAAAGTACAAAGAGATGGAGGCAGAAAACCTTTCTAAAGAGCAAAAAGTAAAAGAAATCAAAGAAGAGATTGAAGAAGCAACAGCTCTTGAATTGCCAACAATGCAACAAAATCTTCCAACAATTGCAACAATTTCTACGTTAGGAACTCTTTTCGGACTGTTAGGAACTGTATTAGGTATGATTGGTGCGTTTGGTGCACTTGCTGCTGAAGGTGCTGCTGACGCAGTTGCTCTTTCTGCTAGTATCTCGGAAGCTCTTGTTAATACTGCTCTTGGTATTGCAACTGGTGCTGCTGCGATCATTTCGTATTCATATTTCTCAGGAAAAGTTGATAACATGACTTTCGCTATTGATGAAATGGGATTTGCGATTACACAAACTTACGCAGAAACTCATAAATAATTTAATACGCGATAATTACTCTATATTAAATTATGGCAAAAGCAAAAGTAAAAAAGCAAAGCACTTGGATTGACATGACGGCGATGAGTGACGTAACTGTTCTTTTACTTACGTTCTTTATGTTAACATCTACTTTTATCCAAAGCGAGCCAATTCAAGTAACGACACCAAGTTCGGTTTCTGAAATTAAAATCCCAGAAACAAACTTGCTATCTATCTTGGTTGATTCGGACGGGAAAATTTTCTTGAGCTTGGATAATCAAAATGATATGATACAAACATTAAAGGCTGTGGGTGAGGATTATGGTTATGACTTTTCTCCTAAGCAAGTGGCTTCTTTTCAAAAGTTGACATCGTTTGGTGTTCCTATTCGTTCAATGGGCTCTTTTCTTGATTTACCTGCTGATAAACAGGACGAATACATGAAAGACCTTGAGAGCCAAAGAGTGGGTATCCCAACAGGTGATATTGAAGTGAAGGATAATGTCGGTGTTATTTCAACCGATAATGAATTTAAGCGTTGGGTAGGCCACGCAACTTCAGCCAATAGTGATTTATCCATTGCTATCAAAGCTGATAAGCTAACTCCTTATCCGGTAATAAAAAAAGTAATGGATGATTTAAGAGATATGCGTAAGAACCGCTATCTTTTAATTACGACTTTGAAAACAGCTTCATCAGAATGAAGTTAAGTGTTTAATCTAACTAAATTACAAGAAAATGGCTAGCGTAGATACGGGTGACCATGGTGAAGGGAAGAAAAATAAACAGAAGAAACAAACACTACGTGTTGATTTCACTCCGATGGTGGATATGAACATGTTGTTGATTACTTTCTTTATGTTGTGTACCTCTCTCCTAAGGTCTCAAACGATGAACATTAACATGCCTTCAAATGATGAAGTAATAGAAGGTCAAGAGAATAAAGTAAGAGAATCCGGTGCGATTACTCTCTTATTGGGTACGAATGATGAACTTTATTATTACGAAGGTATGCCTGTTCAAGATGGTTCTTCTTATGAAGATGAGAATTTCTTAAAACAAGTACCTTATGGTCTTGGAGGTATTCGTGATATTTTGATTGCGAAAAACAAAGGTCCGTATGAGGAAATACAAGCATTGAAAATTCAATTGCAACATTTGGAAATTACGGATCAAGTTTTTAGAGAAAAATCAAAAGAGATTCAAGAAAAAGCAATTAGAGATGATAAAACTGCTCCTACGATTATGGTCAAGCCAACTGATTTGGCTACATATCGGAATATGGTGGATGCATTGGACGAAATGTTAGTATGTAACATTGGAGCCTATGCAATAATAGATGTATCTGATGGTGATCGTTACTTACTGTATAAAAAAACAGGTAATCCTGAATATCTTACAGAAGAACAAAAAGCTGAAGGAAATTAATTTGTATCACAATTTAAAAAGACAAAATTATGGCAAAGGATTTTGATTTAACCTCGCAAAAATGGTTAGACCTTGTTTTTGAAGGCAAAAACAAGTCATATGGAGCTTATGTGTTACGTGATGACTCTTCCAATCGTCATATAAAATCGTTGTTAATTGTAACATTGTTTGGTTTGGGTTTGGTATATTTACCTAACTTGATTAAATCAGTAATTCCAGAAAAAACAATTGTTGAGCAAGTAGCTGGCGTAGAATTTATTGATGTAAATGTGGATCAGGAAATTCCGGAAGAAAATCAAATTAGAGAACTTGAAAACATTCCTCCTCCTCCATTATTGAAAGAAACAGTTCAATTTACTCCTCCTGTAATTACAAGAGATGAGGATGTAAGGGATGAGGATTTGATGTTAACTCAACAAGAATTAACAGACAATCAAGTTGATATTTCTGTAGCTACAGTAGAAGGAGTGAAAGAAGGTGGTGTAGATATTGCAGACCTTCAAGATCACAAAGTTGTAGTGGAAGAACCCAAAAAACCTGAGATTTTTTCTCACGTGGAAGTTCCTCCCTCTTTTCCCGGCGGTGAAGCAGAGCTGATGAAGTGGTTGCAAAACAATATGAATTACCCTGTTGTTGCTGCAGAACAAGGTATTCAGGGTCGTGTAATTTTACGTTTCGTTGTTGGTCCTGATGGAACAGTAGGTAATGTAGAAGTACAACGTTCTTTGGATCCAAGTTGTGATAAAGAAGCCGTTCGTGTTGTTCAGAGAATGCCGAAATGGATTCCAGGTAGACAAAATGGTAACCCTGTATTTGTTTATTATACACTACCGGTATTGTTCAGATTACAAAATTAATGATTTATGAGTCTTATGAATTCTAATAAACTAGAAGGCCAGAAACTAGGCTTATTCATTTTTGAATGTGTAATGGCTGTTTTATATCTAGCTTTTAGTTTTATCTTTTTATTCTCATCGCTGTTTAATACAGCGTTTCAAGGAGGAGTAAGAATTGCTTTAGGAGTCGTATTGGGTCTTTATGGTACATTTAGAATTTATAGAGCTATCAAAAAAATAGTTCGGAAAGGCGACTAAAAACAAGATTTAATACCGGTTATTCGGATTTCCGAGTAGCCGGTATTATTTTTATTAATAAGGTTTTATGAGACAGGTTATTTTATATGCTTCATTGTTTTTTTTCCTGTTAAATTGTATTTCTTGTAAAAAAGAAGCCAAAGACAATTGGGATGATACAATGACCTCAGGCTTTATTAGAATTGCTTCAGATGAAAATTTTAAAGCTCTAATGGATGCTGAAATTCAAGTATTTGAAGCACATTATCCGAATGCAATTGTGGTTCCTATTTATACAAATGAAACAGAAGCGATCCGTTTATTAATTGACGATTCTGTCCGTTTTGTATTGGCTACGAGAGATTTAACTGGAAAGGAAAGAGCCGAAATGACAGAAAAAACGATGAGAGTGCAGAAACACTTAGTCGCATTTGATGGAATTGCTCTGATTACGAATCAGTTTAATCCGGATTCCATAATTGGAATCTCTACTTTGAAAAAAATCTTAACGGGAGAGATTACGGAATGGTCTCAAATAAATCCTAATTCTCCATTGGGTACAATTAGAGTTATATTTGACAATAAAGAATCAGGAATATTGCGTTACGCTGCAGATTCTATTTTAAGAGGAGAAGCACATTCGCCTAATTTATATGCTTTAAACAATAACATCGAAGTAATTGAAAAAGTAATAGAAATGCCTAATACAATAGGATTGCTAGGCGTTAACGTATTAGGAGATAATATTGAATATTGGAATAATATTCGATTAATGAGGATTTCTCGAGAAGAGGAAGCCACCTTAGAAAATAGCTATCTTCCCTATGCGGGAGATATTGTACAAGAAAATTATCCATTATGGAGGCCGATATATGTGTTACTCTCAGATCCGAGAAGAGGACTATCTTCGGGATTGAGCGTCTTTATGGCCAATGAAATAGGGCAAAAAATAATATTGAAGTCGGGATTATTGCCAATTACCGACCCTCATGTAATGCCTGTTATAATAAGAAATGAATATCCAAAATAATAAAATATAAAACAAATGAAAATGAATGGTAAAAAAGTGCTAAGTTTGACAATGGTTGCTTTATTCTTTGTTTCAGGAATATTTGCATCTAGTAATGAGAGAGGAATTGACCTTTATCGAGCAGAATTATATGATGCCGCTAAACTTTTCTTCCTTAATCAAAAAAATCAATCAGATCAACAACAAGCTGAAAATTATTATTACTTAGGTCAAACTTATTATGAACTTCAACAGTTGGACTCAGCTGCTTATTTCTATGATAAAGCGGTTCAAACTAGCCCCGGATACCCATTAGGTTATATTGGACAAGGCAAATTAATATTAGCAAAAGATGCAAAAGCAGCTGATGCACTATTTAAAAAGGCTGTTAGTTCCGCAAAAAAAGATCCATCAGTACAAACCTCAATAGCAGAAGTTTATATTAATGCAAATATGAAACCGCAAGCTCAGGATGCATTAGACAGGGCTCGGAAAATCAATAGAAAATATTCAGGCATATATGTAGCTTTGGGTGATTTGTCAATGAAAGAAGATAAAGTTGGAGAAGCGTGTTCTTGGTATGAAAATGCAATCCAATTTGATAAAAATGATAAAGTTGCTTATCTAAAAATAGCACAAGTTTATGCGAACATTAATACAAGTGAAGCATTGAAGTATTTAGATCAATTGATAACAATAGATCCTGATTATATTCCTGCTTATGCTTTAATTGGAGACATCAATAGAGGTGAAGGTATGTACCTTCAAGCATTAAGAGCTTATGAAAAGTTTATTTCTATTTCAGGTGTGCCTTTATTGCAACACGAAAGATATGCTCAATTATTGTATTTCACAGATCAATATGAAAAATCCTTGCAACAAATTGATTATGTATTGAAACAAGATCCTCAAAATTCGGTAATGCATCGTCTACAAGCTTATAATAATTTCAAATTAGAAAACTATGCACTAGGTCTTGAGCAAATGACTAAATTTTTACAGAATAATCCGGTAGATAGACATATTTATTTAGATTATATGACTCATGGACATTTGCTAATTAAAAGCAAGCAACCGGAACTTGCTGCAGAAGCTTTCTTAAAAGCTGCAGCTCTTGATCCTTCTAAATCAGAAGTATTTAAAGAGTTGGCAAGTGCATACGAAGCTGCTAATAATTATCCTGAAGTTGTAAGACAATACGAAAAATATTTTGAAGTAGAGGAAACTCCTGATGTTTTTTCGTTCTTCTACTATGGACAAGCTAATTATTCTGCTGCTTCAAAATACATTGGTGCAGATTATCTAAATGCGACTGTTTCTCCAGAACAAAAAACAATTGATGATGCTGCTTTTCAAGCATTTTTGACAAAAGGAGATGCTGCTTTTGCAGAAGTAATTAGTCGTTCTCCGGAATCATATTTAGGTTACTTATGGAGAGCTCGCCTTAATTCATTCATTGATGTAAAAGAACAATCGGTAAATGGAGGAGTTATGCAAGGTGCCGCTAAACCTTTCTACGAAGAAGTGTTAACTATTATGTTGGCAAACAATGAAGAAGGAAGAAGAGATAAAGATATTATTGAAGCTTATCGTTATTTAGCATCTTACTATATCTTATTGGATGATAAAGCTACTGCCGGAGATTATTTCAAAAAGATATTAGAGATAGATTCTGAAAATCAAACGGCCAAAGATGCATTAGATACATTGAAAATTAGATATTGAAAATAGATTAAAAGGCTAAAAAAAAGGACTAAGAGTTGTGTGAAATTCAACACAACTTTTAGTCCTTTTTTTATTAGGGAAATTCAACAAATAGGAAAGAATTAGCGAAACGCATTTAAATCTAATCCTTCGCTAGCGCGGATTTGCAATCCGTGCTCTTCTTGTGATATTTGGCACGGATTACAAATCCGCGCCAGCGAGGGTAACCGGTGGGCTTGCTCACTGGAAAATTATGACCGCAACTTCTTGTATATCTCCACCAATTGGTGGATTTTTTTTTGCTAATCGAATTTCAATCTCTTTAATTTGAGGAAATTTATATTTTATCTCTTTGATTATTCTCTTAGCCGCATGCTCAATTAAATTAGAAGGCGTTTTCATTTCCGTTTTTACAATTTCATAAACAGAAGCATAATTAATCGTATCATCTAAATTATCGGATTCCGAAGCCTGAGTAAAATCAAAATATAATTTTAAATCAATAGAATAAGAATTGCCAACAACTCTCTCTTGTTGCAACACGCCATGATAAGCGTGAAAAGTGATACCTTTTAACTCAATATATTGCATATTTAACTATTATTTAGGACAAAAGTACGGTTTAGTTTGATTTTTAACAAACAAATTGTATTTTTGTACATAAATTCACGCTATCAAATGAGAAATAAAGATGTCATTTCTTCAGGAGTTGCTTATAACGCACTAGCACTAGGTACCGCAATAAAAGGAAATATTAATGCGGAGGAAGACCTACGCATTGACGGAAAAGTTGAAGGGCGCATTGAATGTGCCGGAAAAGTTGTGATTGGACCTCAAGCAGAAGTTATAGGAGATATTCATTGTGCAAATGCCGATTTAATGGGCAAAGTCAATGGAAATCTAGTTGTCAAAGAAACTTTAACGATGAAAGCAACAGTCGTCTTCACCGGTGAAGTAACTGTTGGAAATTTAGAAATTGAACCCGGTGCCGCTTTTAATGGAACCTGCAAGATGCAATAATTAAATTGCGAATCTTATTGTTCAATTCCTCAGCCTTTAACAATTCCTCTATATTAAGATGCATTCGATACCGCCAATAAAATCTCGGATTAGCGGGTATGTTAATTCTCTCGAAATCAATATCGGGATTTCGCAATTGCATATCCATTGACAGCCAATCCTGAAGTGGAATAATCGTGAGCATTGATTGTGCCGATAAATGATTCAAAATTATTTCTTCACAAATTTCAATAGAACAATCAGAAGGAGCAACTCCCTCTTTTTTCAACACCTCATTATAATATCGCTGAGTTTTGCTTTCATTTTCTTTCCACCAACCTCGAATAGTACTCATATCATGCGTTGACGTTGTGCAGACTGATAAATAAGGAATGTGATGTAAATCTGTAAATTCTCTTTCAGGAGATTTTGGCATCCGTTCAATTTCTAAACTAAGCGTTTGTAATTTTTGCATAACTTCCGGCACAGAATGAGGAATCATTCCCAAATCTTCTCCACAAACGAGCATCGGAGTACTGTTAATTAATGGAACCAAATGCTTTAATGCCTGTTCTTTCCAAAATTCGTTATGTCTTTGGTAAAAATAATCCCAATATAAATAATCAAAAGAATATTTGGACGCGTTATCCAATTCTCTATACAAAAAAGAAGACGAAGCCGAAATTCGCGGATGATAATAATTCCGTTTTTCGGAATCCTCTATAAATAAAACCTCATTACAGATTGCAAATAATCCGGATTTTATTGATTTATTTTTTTCATTGGTTTCCTTATCAGAAAAATAAACTTGTATTTTCTTCTGCGTATTATATTTTTCTTTCAACGAAAAATATTCGGAATCCATGCGTTCCAAATAAACCTGTTTCACTTCAGAAACATATTCGCCAAATAACTCATCCAAAAAGATTTCATTAATATGGGCTTTCGTAAATTTTATATTTTGAAATTGCAAACCTGAATTTCCAATTTCTTCTATACTAAAAGGAAGAGCCGGATTGAAACATCCTAATAATCCTTCCACCGAATTTTGGGGAATTTGCCAAATACGGAAAAAACCAAGGATATGGTCAATACGATAGACATCAAAATAATCATTCATCTTTTGAAACCGTTTTTTCCACCAAGCATAATTGTCGGCTTCCATTGCATTCCAATTATATGTAGGAAATCCCCAATTTTGACCGGTAACAGAAAAATCATCCGGTGGAGCGCCCGCCTGAAAGTGCATATTAAAGTAATCCGGTTCCGTCCATGCTTCAACGCTGACTCTGCTAATCCCAATAGGAATATCTCCTTTTAAAACAATTCCACATTGATAAGCATAATCACGAATTTTAGTAAGCTGTTGATGTGCATGAAATTGAAGATAATAATAAATGGAAATTTGTTTGTAATTAGGAGAATTCGTTTGGCAAAGTTTTATAATATCTTCTTTTTTGTAGGACGAATATTCTTCCCAAAAATGAAAATCAGGAGTTTCATACTTATCCCTTAAATAAGAATATGCAGCGTAAGGAATTAGCCACTCTTTATTCTCTTCGAAAAACAAACTAAACTCTTGAGAACCCAATACTTTTTCTCCTTCTTGTTCGAAAATCTCATGAAAAAAGTTCCACTTCCACTGGCTGACCTGTTCGTAATCAAGCATAGAAAGAGCGTTTAACTCTTTTTGCTTTGCCAGATAAAAGTCATTTCTAGCAGAATCTTTCAATTCCCCCAACTGATTCAAATTAAGATAAAGAGGATGAAGAGCATAAATAGAAATCGCATTATAAGGATAAGAATCTTCCCAAGTTCGGGTCATCGTTGTATCATTAATCGGCAATGTCTGAATAATTTTTTGGCAAGTAAGTTTTGCCCAATCAATCATAGAATGTAAATCCCCGAAATCCCCAATCCCGAAACTATTCTCGGTGCGAAGCGAAAAGATTGGAATTGTAAGACCTGCGCATCTCCATTTGGATTCTTCCTCTCTGAACTGTAATCCGGAAACAATGCCTGCTTCATTTTCTTTTAAATAAGGAATTTCCAATGTGCGATTATCTCCTTTTTCCCAACGAACAATAGATTTGTCCTCATTATTGATAATGCAAAATTTATATTCGATAGGATAATGTACATTATCAGAGTCAAACTCAACCCTCCATTCTGGAAATTTTTCACAACTAAAAACCAATGCCTTAGTCGGATTCCAACTTCCCATTTCTTCCTGATTTCCCAAAAGAGCAAGACTCTCATTTTTCAGAACGGAAGGAGCTAATACTTTAAGTAATATTTTTCGCTTCGACTTGACAACTCGCTCAAACTTATCACATGGATGAGCAAACCAACTTTTGGTAAACGCAGAAGAATAAGATGCCAGATTTTCCGGTCGATTTTGCCAATAATCCAGCAAATAATAAGATTGATTGGCGTTCGTGATTGTAAGACAATGATTCTTCTCCCATTCTTCAAAAATAAGTTTATCATTCGATTTCAGGAAATAGTGATATTCTATATTAACCGCTTTTTTAGGAAGCTCAAGTTCAAAAGACCAATTTCCATTTTCGGTATAATGCATTTCTTTCGCTGCACTTACATCCCAATTTCCCAACTCAGGAATAGAACCAACAATGAATAACGCTTGTCCCCAAACCGTGTGAAAGTTTATATTAAATTTAATTTTCATAAATGTCGTTAATTATTTTATAGTCAATTTTGTCCTTGAAACTTGTTGACCTTGTTTAATAAGTAAAATGTAAATCCCGGAAGGCAAATTAATTATATCTTGATTTTGTTGAGTATTAATTTCTTTTTCCAAGACCAGCTGTCCAGATAAATTATAAAAAAACAATTCAGCATTTGCATTTTTCTCTCCAAGATTAAAATAAATAGCTTCCCCTCTTTGAATTGGATTTGGGTAGATATTTATAAAATTAGAGCTAAAAGATTCTATACTCGTCCAGTTCAAGCTGACTTCTACTTCCTCTCTTGCTGATTCGTAATTTTCAAATTGAACACTAATACCATAGATGTATTTTCCGTCAGTCCTTATTGTCTCTCGATAAGCATTTTGTGTAGAGAAAAGGATAAATTCATTATTTCTATAAATATTGTAACCCTTTATAATTTCTTCCGTTTCAGGAGTATCCCAACGGAGGGTAACGACATTTTCGCTTGTAGAAGCAACCAAATTTAAGCCAGCTTCATCCAACTTAAAATTAAAAGAAATCAATTTGTTATTTTGTTTAATATCTGTAATGGATTTTCCTAATCGCTCTCCATTAAACAGAATCGCCGCAGGAGTAGTATTTCCGGAAAAAGCAGTGTTCGAAAAGAGGTTATTGCCACCAAAAACGCATCCCGCCGAATTTATATTCCCATAAGAAGCCGGATTCGCATTAGGCGTTTGATACGAAGAACTTGCACATACCGGATAAATACCTTGAGGATGTCCATTATTAACTGAACCTAGAGCGAAATTTGCACTTTGATAATTTACATGATAAATAAGCAACCCGGAGCCGGGAACCCTTGTGTCAAAACCCATTTGCTGTCGATTTTCCAGAATATAATATTCTTGGGGATTCGCAGAATGAATAAGATAAGCAACGGGATTTTCTGCCGAATTAGTCATCCCTGTTATCGATTGAGCCTGAGAAAGTTCCATCGGGGTAACCCAGCCAAATTGAATTTTTTGAAACATATTAATATGAGCAGGAGTTGCACCATCATTATTCCAACTACCATCAGCCATCAAATCCCAGCGCCCAGTACCAATAAAAGTTCCGCCACTACCTTCTCCATCCGTATCATAATAATCCGGAGCCCCTAAAATATGACACAATTCATGGCAAATAACACCAATATAGGTAATATCATTGCCCGTATTTCCTCTTAACTCAGGAGAACAAGAATAAGAAGATAACTTTTTGCCTCTATAAATAAGTTCCGGCCAAAAATCACCTTTATGAGACCAAATGCAATCCTCGTTACTTCCCGCCTCTTCCCCATATCCAGCAAATAAAATATGGAACGAATCAATATATCCATCGTTATCATTATCATAATCACTTGGATTAATAAAAGGGTCATTAAATACAAAATCAGCCACCTCTTTGACTAACTCCATAACATATCTATCATTCCCATTTCTGCCATTTTGACCATAATAAGCATGATTATTTTGAACCCTATAAGGACCAACAACAGTCGTTACCATATCCAATTTCCCATAAGAATTTTCCAAATAAAAATCTCTTACGCTACCTCTTTGATTCCCGTTGACATAACCAATCTGATTCATTAATTGCTCCAAATCGCCAACTGTATAAGTGAACGGTTTATCAGGAAATTCGACCAAAGCACAAATAGCCCTTACATTTCCGGTCGCACTAATCGAAGAACGAGTCGATGATTTGAAAGTAGCCTGTTCTTGAATTTGCAATAACGTTTCTTTTTGTTTTTGGCTAAATTGCATATTTCTCGAAACACTATTTAATAGATTTAGAGCTTCTGCGGAGCGCTTATTTTTATCTTGAGCAATTACAGAAGAAGGAATCATATCGCCCTTATCATCTTGAATCGCATAAACAATACTTCTATCCTTATTATATAAGAGAGAATAACCATCTTCTGATTCCATCCATTTGATTTTCTCATCCCCTTTCATTTTCAAAGTAATTTCATCCCCATTCGGTTGAACCTTTTTTATCAAATGCGGATAGGCAGGAACAGCATAAATTTCCCCACAAAAAACGATGAAAGGAAACATAACGCAGAAAAGAAGTTTATTTATTTTCATTAAGACTACATTAATCAATCTAGTTAATTCACAAAAGTACATCTTTTTACGTAGCAATAGGAAACATTTTTCTTAAAAAGCATTTAATTTGCTTATATAAATAAACTTTAGTAATTTTGCACTTTGAATCATGGGCTTGACTGGTTTTGACAGCGGGCAGAAGTGGTTTGTAAGCATGCAGTGCGTCGTTGTTCGGCACTTAAATCTCGGATGATAAAAAGCTAACTGGCGAAAATAATTACGCTATCGCTGCTTAATCGAAGTATAGTAGATTTCAAGCTTTATTTCGGCTCTAGGAGTTGAAACGATACATCACCCAGAAGCTGTGGCTTCGAAGCAATCTGAATAGGTGGTGCAGCAATATCGGAGATAGTTTGAAGTAAGTCCCGGACTTCAAATGAAACAAAGGGAATAAGCTTGTTATCGGTAGCTTCAGTCTTGTAACAAGTCGAAAAATTAAGTGAGGATAAGCATGTAGAAAGCAAATTAATTCCTCGTTTGGACGAGGGTTCGAATCCCTCCAGGTCCACCATTACTTGAAAAAGTGTTTTTAGTTTAGAACTTTTTCAACTTCATTTGATTGATTCTCTGCTGCTTGGCTTTATTTTAGTCTTACGCTAAGGCTGAAATTAAAAGAATCAAATTTAGATAACTGTATTAAAAAGCTGCTTTTTTGTACAATTTGTGCAGTCAATTTGTGCAGTCATCTTAACATAATCTTAGCGTTTGCCTAAAACATTATTAACAAATGGCAGACATTTTATTATCATTTCAAGTTAAAGACAGGCGTTTTTCTTTGTGCGCCACAGTTAAAGGAACTTCTAAAAGGAATTATAAAGAAGTTCAAAACCTCGTTAGTCCTAATTTTGATTGCTGGGATAAAAAGACACAGCGATTTAACGAGCCGACAGATGAAGCAATACAGAACAATAATGTATTGCGCGTTATGAAAGAACGTTATCAATATTTAATCGATACGTTTACCTCTCTACAAGTAAAGAACTATAAGGGGTTAATTTGAATAGGAATTAGGGGGCTAGTTTGATAGGAATATCCAAATATCTTCAACATCTCGTTTTAAGACATTTATAATAAAAACGTTTTTTTGATATTATCTGATATCATCGTATAAAAATTTATTCATACGAAAATACAGTGGAGAAATAGTTGATTAAAGAACAAAAAAGCCTCACTAAATAGCGAGGCCGTATATTGCATAAATTGCAACGAGCAATAGTGTCAGGTGGAAAAGCAGCAGAAGATAATAACAGATTTTCCCCCACCAAGTATTCCATAATTTTCGCCCCAAGGAAGGATATCCTATCGTTTCGTGTAATTTTCTGTCTATTCTTTCAAAATTTGGAAACAAAACACCACGACCATATATCACAATCTGAATATATGAATAAGATGCATAAATTAAAAACCCTATTAACAAAATCGCTCCCATATCACAAATATTATAATTATTTTTTACAATCCAAACAAATCTGTTAGTTTTTCTTTTATTGTTGTCGGCGCTGGTCATTTACTTGGCGAAGAAGGTCTTTTGCACCAGTTAGAATTAGCAGGGTATACAGTTTTGAAAATGGATGCAATCTAATTTCCGTTGGGAAATTTCGTTTAGTAGCCGGTGAGCTTGTTCACTGGAAAAATCGGAAAAAAAGGTTTGAAAAAATATCTCCTTGATTTTAAGTGATTTGCGCTTTTTCTATATTTTTTTTTCTTAAAACATTTGGATTTAATAAAAAAAGCAGTACTTTTGCACTCGCTTTCCGAGAGAGGGGGTTTGTAAAGAAAAGATATTGAAATATTGATTAACAAAATTTTCCAGATTATTTTGAAAAAAGTTTGAAAAAGATTTGGATTATAAAAAAGTTTTGTTGTATCTTTGCATCCGCTTTCCGCAAAAGGGGGCAACGTTCTTTGAAAGATTTCCATATTACGTAGTACATTATATAAAGAGATTTATGTAATAAAAAAACGAGAAAAGTCAATCACTTAGGTGAAAACGATAACAATTAATGAGCAAAGGATATATAAAAAACAAATTAACAAAGAAGAGTTTGATCCTGGCTCAGGATGAACGCTAGCGATAGGCTTAACACATGCAAGTCGAGGGGTAACAGGTCTTCGGACGCTGACGACCGGCGCACGGGTGAGTAACACGTATGCAACCTACCCATAACAGGGGGATAGCCCGTTGAAAGACGGATTAATACCGCATAAAGCAGGGATACCGCATGGTAATATTTGCTAAAGATTTATTGGTTATGGATGGGCATGCGTTCCATTAGGTAGTTGGTTGAGGTAACGGCTCACCAAGCCATCGATGGATAGGGGAACTGAGAGGTTTATCCCCCACACTGGTACTGAGACACGGACCAGACTCCTACGGGAGGCAGCAGTGAGGAATATTGGTCAATGGACGA
>JGI996J12353_1000003_pt1 | contig 106694 bp, 159 predicted proteins | sample IntmicLarv5ML5BL_FD_12353 | JGI IMG/M metagenome (IMG submission 12353) | reverse complement strand
ATTGTTTACTGACTGTACGGCGTTGACTACTTTAACTTCTGGTTTTAGTAGTTGTACAGGTCTAACGACACTCCCAGCTGGATTGTTTACTGACTGTACGGCGTTAGCCTATATTAGTTATCTTTTTGAATACACAATAATCACATCAATATCGGGTACTTTATTTGAAAATTGTCCAATAACAGAGGCTGTTTATACATTTAGAGCAACCCCGATAGTAGCTGTACCAAGTGGTCTTTTTGCAAATAAAAACAATATGTATCAAATGCAATATTGTTTTAATAATTGTGTTGATTTAGTGACTGTTGCAGATGATTGGTTTACTTATAGTGGAAACAGTTTAAGAAATTTAAGTTTTGTATTTCAGGGATGCGTGTCTTTAATCAGCATTAATTTTGTGTCATTGGCAAATCAGACTGTATATTTACAAAGTATGCAACAGTTTCTTAGGGGATGTACAGCATTAGAACATGCGGTAATAGATTTTTCTGGTGTTAATAATAGTTATAATATAACTAATACCTTTAGTGCTTTGTTGTATGATTGTCCTAATTTAAAAACAGTTGAATTACTTTTTTCTGATAATTCAAGGTTTAATATGACAGAAACGTTAAGAACTGGAGTAGAAAATAGTGTGTTGGAATGGATTGTTATGGATAAGCCAACTCCTCCTGCGTTTTCAGGGGCATTTATGGGTATTACAAGCAATTTTATTATTTATGTTCCTGATGCTTCATTAGCTGCTTATAAGGCTGCTTCTGGATGGTCTGGATATGCAGGTCAAATTAAACCAATAAGCGAGAAACCATGAGCAAGAAGAAACCTATAATTTTAAAAGCGTCGGAGGGTAAAATCCTCCGGCGTATTTCTGATGGTGAATTATTCGGTTACGAATTAGTACTGGGAAAAACTTTTTATTTACATGGAGAAAAATTAGAAACACCAATAGATGAAAAGCCAGAGCATTATGAAGAGATTGATGATGTGGTTGAGCAAGAGCCTTTGGAAGAAGTGTTTACTCCAGCAGAATTAAGTATCCCAGAAGAGTTAGAGCCAGAGAAGGAGATTAAGCCTTTAAATTTGAGAGATATTTATGATATGCGTGATATGATTTCAAAATTGTATTCGGTGTTATCTCCAGAGCAAAAGGTTTTATTTAGTTCATTATAAATATAGGTGCGAATGATATTTTAAAGGGTGTCATTCGCACTTTTTACTATGTAAATGACTATTCTTAAATAGAACAAATATAATAGATTATGGCAAGAGAAATCAATGATATTAAAAAGCTAATCATTGCCGAAAAGGACAAGCGATTAGAACTGAAAGAATTAAATTCGGATTCTAAGGTATCTGTATTTAATGCGTGGGCTTATATCATCGCTGTGGTGATACATGGCTTTGAAGTGATACTTGATATATTTAAGGTAGATATAGATGAATCAATCCGTAATCGTGTAAATGGTACTCCGGGTTGGTATGTGAATCGAATTAAGGAATATCAAGAGGGTGACGCTTTGGTTATATCTCCAGATGGAATGACATTTGGATATGAACAAATAGATATAAAGAAGCGCATTATAACACGTGCGGCATATCAGGAGGCTGAATTAGCACCAAATGCTTTAGATAAATTATTGATATTAAAGGTTGCGACTGGAGAGGCTGCTAATTTACAGCCTATCACACCAGAACAAGTAGTTCAGGTATCAGCTTTTATGGAAAAAGTTAGATTTGCTGGCACTAATTTACAAGTTGTTTCCCGAAAAGGCGACATTTTAGTTCCGAGATTGACGATTTTCCATGATGGTGCTTTAGATGACCGCACAATGCGAAATAATATTAATGAAGCAATTCATAATTTTATTTTGAATATGTCGTTTGATTCTACACTTTATATCACACAGTTATATAATGCTATATTGGAAGTAGACCATGTTACAGATATTTGGGAAGACCCAAGTTTAACATTGCCACAAGGGATACATGTAGTAAGTTTCGATGAAGGTGGAAATGTCATTAAAAACGCACAACACCCAGATGGAATTATGCCTGTAAATCGTATAGCTGTTTTAGCTTCTGGCTTTTTACGCGAATCGAATGGAGATTTAGATGCTGAAGGTGATGAAATAGCCAATTTTGATGATTCAATAACTTTATCACTGGAGCAATGATAGATTTCAATACACGATATAGGTTATTCGCTGATAGAATAATAAACATGTTGACATATAATTTTATACGTGGAAGAAGACATGTATTATGGCTTCAGTCTTTAGTGTTTCCTTTAGAGATGTTGAATGAATCAACACAGAAATTTTTTAGGGATAAAGCATTAGAGGCGCGGATGACAAGTCAGGTAATGTGGTTTGAGTGGTATTTGAATTATTTGTTTGGCGAATATTTTGCAAATCCCGGTGATAGAATTACACTCCAGCATTATGAAAGTTTAGGTGTTCCAATATATTATGATAATGAACAAGGGCGTAATCCTGATAAACAGGAATCTGACCCAAAACCATTTGTCGTTTATAATGATGGGGAGACTGAAAATCCAGACCCGGAATTACAATCACAACCATTACATCATCAAAATGAATCATTTCTTAAATACACTGTGAGTTTTGAGGTTAAGATTCCATTATTGGATTCAACAAAAATTAAAACTAATGAATTTACCGCTATGATTGCATTTGTTATTGAGAAATACAGAACAGCTGGAAAAGATTATAAATTAACTTATCTAACATAAATGAAACAATATGTAGCAAAAGTTGGTGGTCGTTTTGTCTATAACGACGACATTATCAACTTACAGGATTTGGCATTAAGTTATACCGCATTATTTGTGGGTAGACCAAATTTTATTATTTCTGGATTAGAAATAGTAGAAACAAGTCCGGGTTCTCCTACACGTGAGATTTCTTCAGGATTTGTTTGGCTTAACGGTCATATTAGACATTTTACTGGTGCATCTGGTGTTACTTGGGGAGCCAATGGATATTTTTTAGTGCCAAATGATTCAGTTGAATCGGTACGGTATGCAGAGATGCCTACCGGAGAAGCGCGTCATATATTTGATGTTGCTGGACAAACAACTACTCCAGCATTACCAGTGACACAGTTTATTCAAATACAAAATAACTTATCGGCTCCGAGAATTGAAAATTCATGGCTGGGTTCGATGTGTGTATTATTGAATCCTCCAACAAATAGACAAACGATTGCGCGAGATATAGCTATTGGAGGTAGTTTGTTTGTTGATGGGGCTGTAAATGGTGAAAGATTAGGGCTTACCACAGGAACAGGTGCTTTGCAACGTCAGTTTCAAATTCGTCCATTAACACCAGATAGGCTGACAATGGCGCAGCTTTTAAATGGCACTGAAGTACATTCAATCCAGTTCGACCGTAATGGTGATATAGCCTTTGTGATAGGTGGTATTGAAATTATGCGCGTTACAAGTACAGGCGTAGTTGGTACAGCATTTACCGGTGGTTCACAGGGTAGCTCTGATATAGTTATTTCTGGAGGAGATGTATACCGGAATACTGGTGATAATGAATTTGCAGCAGTACAATTTAACCGGATTGGTTTTAATGGTGGTGTTGGGAGATTCAGGAATGTTGAGATATTTGATGGTAAAGGAACAAGGTTTGCGAGATTTACGGGTGCGGACAAGCAATTATTCATGGAAGGTTCGATTCTTGTTTCTACTCCAACAGCTAATTCAGTAACTTTGCGAAATTCCAGTTTTTTAACATCTGAAGGTTCTTATGTAGCAAATGTATCATTTTCTGATAGGAATAATTTTCAGTGTGGTTTAATGGGATATGTTCCGAGTTCATTGGAATTATTTATTCGTAATTTCCGTGGGGGCGGTGTAACAGTAAGCAGTGCATTTTCAGCAACTGGTGTGATTTCAGAACAGGGAACAGCCTTATCAGCGAGATACGCTCCTCTTGGTGCTTTTAACACACTACAAACAACGGTAAGTAATTTAACGCTTGGAGCTGGTCTTTCGGAACAGAATTTTACCACAGTACTGAAAAATAAATTAGATAGTATTGCTGAAGGTACAGTAGCAGCTAATCAAACCGGTATGCGCTTTATAAATGGAGCGACATTATTCAGTACATTGCAGAATTATATGGTACGAGCATCGAATCTGTCAGATTTGACAAATACGACTACTGCTCGAACTAATCTTAATGTTTATTCTAAAGACGAGACTTATAATCGTACTGGAATGGATACAAGGTATATGCAAAAGACTGCAAACCTTAGTGACCTTGCAAGTAAATCTACCTCCAGAACTAATTTAGATGTTTATGCTAAAGGAGAGACATATAGTAGAGACGAAACATGGAGTAGAACCGAAGCAAACTCTCGGTTTATGCCAGCTATTAATGCTGGTGGGTGGGTTGCTTGTACTAATCCCGACAATACCACTGGTGATTTTCAGGTTAGAGCCAAACAAGTTGGTAATTTAGTCACAATTCAAGGCGTTATTACTTGTGGACAATCTACTGGAAGCATTTGGTTTAGACTTCCAACATCCATATCACCACCTTCTAATTATATTGGCGGTGTCCATTATATTGGTATGGGTAGCACAAATTACCAGAGAGGTTTGAATTGGTATTGTAAATGGGGAGAGAGAGACTTTATGGTTAGAAACGCTTATGGTTCTGACGTTTGGACAGGTTTAAATATAACTTATATGGTATAATTATGGCAAATACAGCAATTATGATGGGAAGTTACGCCGGAGATATGGCGTACTTTGAAAAAGAAAAAGCAAGACGCGCAGCCTTTAATCAGGCACAAGCGCAAAAGAAACTGGAAGAAGTTAAAGAAGTAGTTCCTAAAGAGGTGGCTTCGGCTCCTATTGTAGAAGAAAATCCTATTAAAGATGTCGAAGTCGAAACCGCAGAAACTGAACGGAGTGAGGATAACCCACAGAGCAACGGAAAAGTCAAAAAAACGCGGAAGACCCAAAGGAACGTTCAAGAAGAGGAAGTTTGAGGAAACTAAATTGGGGTTTCATTTAAAGTATGAAGCCCCAATAGAATATAGTTTGATTATGAAGCTAACCAAAGAGGCTAAACTGGATGAACCAGCATTTAGCACTGTAAAAATAATATTCAACGCTTCATTAAACAAATTACTTCAGACAAATTTATTTATTACGGCATTACAAGATTACGAAGAAAAAGGGTGTACAATAGGTAATGCTTATAAGATGACCCCAACACACTGGAATGGGATACAAACTCGAAAGAGAAACAGGCTCTTCCAGTTTATTGAGGATAATAGTTATATGTTATATATTATGGACAAAATTAGGAAAGAGAGACAGAGCGAATAACTTTGTCTCTCTTTTTTGCCTAAAAAATTTGGATATATGAAAAACTTTTTGTATATTTGTACTCACATTTCGATTTAATACTAACAATTAAAAATTTTAATTATGCACATTCAAGACATGATTGTACAAATTGATTCTAAGGGAGGAATCAGATTACTAAGAACATTCCCTACTGGAACTGCATTTGAAGCAATTCAAGAAAGTTTAGATTTTTTCCGCGCTTTGTATAAAAACGAAGAGATTTCTCTCTTTAGCAAAAATTGTTGTTCGCCAGCACGTGTTGCCATTTCTCCGAAACAAACTTTGCCAGAAATGCAGATTTTACCAAAAACAACCAAAGCACCTAAATTAACTTTGGAAGGTTTGGATAATAAAGTTAGCATGATGTTGCTGATGTTTGAAAATTTAGATGAAAGAATGAACTTTGTTGCTGGTAAGTTAGAGGGTATCGACGAAGACCTTTGTGAATTATTTGAGATTGTTGGAGACCCAGCAGATGAAACACTGGCTATGTTAGATAATGGTTGTGCTGTTATTTATGCAGTTGGCGGTGATAAATATCAAATTTTGTCTATATTTGGTGCTGGCTGTCGTGTGCAAGCGGAAAGGTCTGCGCAACAGATAATGACAAACCGCCCAGAAATAGCAGACAATATTCATGTTGTTCCTTATGACATAATTAATGGTGCGCCTTCAATCATATCGCCTGAAACTGGCGATTGGAAAATGATTAATTTAGTTCCTAAACCAGCACACTTCATCAATTAATGACAAACGCTTTTCAAATATCGGATAAATTTATTTCCCAGTACAAAACAAAAACACCAGACTGGGGATTCAATGGATTAGGTGACTTGGTGTACCAAAGAACTTATTCCAGAGTAAAAGAAAACGACGAGAAAGAACAATGGTGGGAAACTTGCCGTCGTGTGGTTGAATGGGTTTATGGAACCCAACAAAAACATATAGAAAGTAATTGTCTTGGTTGGAAGCCGAAGAAAGCGCAGTTATCGGCACAGGAAATGTACGACCGGATGTTTAACTTCAAGTGGCTTCCTCCCGGACGTGGGTTATGGATAGCTGGAACATCAGCACTGGAAGAAAAACCTATTGGAGCCGCGCTTAATAATTGTGCATTTGTATCTACGGAGAACATGTACTTAGACCCAGCAAAACCATTCTGTTTTTTAATGGATATGTCTATGCTTGGTGTTGGTGTTGGATTCGATGTGAAGGGAGCCGGAACAGTAACTATACAAAATGTAGATAGCAAAACAGAACTGGAGTTTCAAATTCCAGATTCTCGTGAAGGTTGGGTTGAAGCATTAAGATTATTGCTTAACAGTTATTTTGTTGAAGCCTATAATAAGGTTAAATTTGATTACAGTCTTATTCGACCATACGGAACACCGATTAAAGGTTTTGGCGGTACTGCTTCAGGGCATGAGCCATTAAAGAAACTTTTTGATGACATTGCGAGCCAATTTAAAGGGCGTGCAGGTGAGACTTTAACTCAAACGGATATAGTAGACCTGCAAAATAAAATAGGCTGTTGCGTGGTTGCTGGTAATGTCAGACGCACTGCTGAAATAGTACTGGGAGATGCAAATTCATTGGAATATATGAAACTTAAAGATTATCGCTGGGATTCTGATAAACAAGAATATGTTGGTGATAATGCTCGTCGTTCTGCGTGGGGTTGGGCTTCTAATAATTCAGTGTTGGCAGAAATTGGTATGGATTATTCCAATGTAGCTAAACAGATTCAACAAAATGGTGAACCCGGTTTGGTGTGGTTAGAAACAGCAAAACAATATTCACGATTATGTGACCCAAAGGACTTAAAAGATTTAAAATCAATGGGTTGTAATCCGTGTGTAGAGCAAACGCTTGAATCATACGAACTTTGTTGCTTGGTAGAAACATTCCCGACCAGACATGAGAACGAGGCTGATTATATGCGTACATTAAAGTTCGCGTATTTATATGCAAAAACAGTAACACTCCAGAAAACACACTGGGCTGAAACTAATCGAGTATTGTTGAGAAACCGGAGAATTGGAACTTCGATGTCTGGTGTTGCTCAAATGATAGATAACTATGGCATTGCTGTTTTAAAGAGTTATTGTGAGAATGGTTTTAAAACAATCGAGAATTACGATAAGATATATTCTGATTGGTTGTGTGTGCCGAAGTCAAGAAAAACAACTTCGGTAAAGCCATCTGGAACTGTATCATTATTGGCTGGTTGTACTCCCGGAATACACTTCCCAGAGAATACAACATATATACGCCGGGTTCGGTTGTCTGCTGATTCAGACCTGATAAAACCATTAATGGATGCTGGATACCATATAGAGAAAGCAAAAGAAGACGAAACAGGAAAGACTTTACTTGTAGAGTTCCCAGTACATGTAACTGGTGTGCGTCGTCTTGCTGATGTATCAATGTGGGAACAGTTAAGCATTGCTGCCTTTATGCAGAAATATTGGGCTGACAATCAGGTTTCTGCTACAATCACATTTGACCCAGAAACAGAGGGGCATCAAATCGAACATGCCCTCGATATGTTCCAATACCAGTTAAAAGGCGTTTCGTTCTTGCCGCGTGTTCCGGGTGGTGTTTATCATCAAGCACCATACGAAGCTATATCACAGGGAGAATATGAAATCCGAACAGCTGGGTTAAAAGCTATCCAGTGGAATAAAGCTGGAGAAGAAGCTATTGGTGAGAAATTTTGCTCCAACGACAGTTGTGAGATTGGAGCTAAGTCTAACAAATAAAAATTGTATGAATAAAAAACAAAAAGGATTACGACCGTCATTAACACGCGACCAATACAAATTCATTTGTGAATTGCGTAAAACTAAGATGACGCTAACACCACGTCCAGACCTGCAAAAAGAATTGTATCGTGTTCGGATAACACCACAGGAATTGGTGTTGCTTAGTGCATTTAATGATTTAACTAAGGAGATTGATAAAACCCCAAAGCAAAAGTCAAAGCAACTACAAACACCAGCTATTCCAAAGGAAGCCAAACAACAACTTGTAGCCCTGCAAAAAGAAAATGCAGAACTTCAGACCAGACAAGCTGAAATGGAGACTATGTTTTCTATGGATAAAAATAAAGGGCAATTCCAGTTGTTTAAAATTGATACTCCTAAACGTGGTCAATCATCTCAAAGGTCTGCTGTCGCTATTTCGTTGTTATCTGATGTTCATTACGAAGAAGTCGTAACACTTGATAGTACAATGGGGCTTAATGAGTACAATCCGGCAATAGCAAAAACACGTGTGTTGAATTACTTTAAGAATCTGAATAAGATTGTAACGCATCAAAAAGGTAATTACAACATCAATCATTTAATTCTTGGTTTCCTCGGTGATTTTATTGGTAACTGGATACACCCCGAATTAATGCAGACTAATGCAATGTCGCCAATGGATGCTATTCAAGAATGTAAATCGGTTTTGGTTTCAGGACTGAAATATTTGAATGATAATTTGGAAGTAGATAAAATTACTGTTGTATGCGTTGTTGGGAATCATGGTCGTTCAACACCAAAAACTCAATTCGCAAATATGACATCAACTTCATTCGAGTATTTTATGTATCGTGACATCCAGAATATTTGCGAAATGTCTGGGTTTGATAAATTGAATTTTATCATTCCAGAAGCAGAGATGGCAAAGATTGAAGTACTGGGAAAAAGTATTTTGTTTACTCATGGTGCTGCGATTAAATATCAAGGTGGAATTGGTGGATTAGCTGTTCCATTAAACAGGTGGGCGGCACAGTTCAACAAGAACTTCAAAGTTGACTTATTTTGTCTCGGTCATTTTCATAGTTCTCATTTCTTTCCAAATGCTATTGTAAATGGCAGCACAAAAGGATACGATGCGTATGCGATTGGTAAGGGATTAGGCTATGAGAAACCTAAACAGGCATTGGTGTTACTGGATAGCAAATATGATTTCTGTCAGTATACACAGGTGCATTGTGAATAAATTATGATACACGGATGTACCACATTTTCTACTGCTGATTTAGGTCAGTCAAATACGCATTTGTATGGAAAATTTAAAGAAGGCAAAAATGTATTTGAATGTGAATTATATTATGAGAATGAAGAAGAAGGTGTTACTGAAATAAAAGTGAGAGATGGAATCACCAGAGACATTAAGACCAGTAAATTATATGATTTGCAACATTCTGAAAGAAAATTGTGGTAATCTAAAAAATAATCGTTAAATAATTTGGTAGTGTCAAATATTTTTTGTATGTTTGCACTACAAAATTTAAAAATAACACAAATGGCAATTTTATTAAAAGACATTGTTACCATTGAAGACGATGGTGGAAAAGTGGGGTTTCGACACATTCAGGCTCGGATGCTTGAATCTCTGGAGCCGGGCGATTATGCTGTGTATATCTGCAACAAAAAGAAAAACAAAACACTTTCACAGTTGAAGTATTTGTTTGGAGTTGTTCTCCGAGGAATTGCAGATTATGTAGGTGGCGACCGATATAGTGTAAATGACTTATATCGGTTCTTTGAAAAGCAATTTGCGCCAACTAAGGCGATTGAGTTAAATGGTGTCGAACACATCACACAGGATTTAAAACACTGTACATCTAAAGAGATGGGTGATGTTATCGAAGACATCATGGATTGGTCTTCAAGAGAGTTGGGGGTTAGCTTCCCAGACAGAAAAGAGTTATCCGAACCACAAAATCAAGAGGAGTATGTAAAAGCCTATAATGACGAATGGGGTGATTACAATTTAAAAGTTTAGTAAAAAATATATGTCTAATTTAAAAAATTAAAAACAACATGGCAGAAGAATTTAAAGAACAGGAAGAATTGCAGGATGATTTATTAGCCGGATTTTTTAAGAACGAAGAAACGTATGAGGAAACCACAGCGCGAGAAGCGGAAGAGAACTCGTTTAGTTCGCAAATACCACGCTTCCAGATGCCAAAGAATGGCGAAGTAGATGTACGCATATTACCATTAAAGCCGGGTTCAAAACAGTCTGGATGGGCGTATCAATTACGTCGTCTGTTTATGAAAATAAACGTGCTTGATGCGAATGGAAACCCAAAACTAAAACAGGATGGCGGTCAAGCAGTAATGCAGATACCAGTTATTCGCGTAGGTCAGGCGTTCCCCGGATTGAAAGACCCTATTGACACTTTCAGGAGCCTATTGAAAGGTGAAGCGGAAGCACAGGGTAATACCGGATTGGTTGAGCTGATGAAAAAGAACTCGTTTGAAGGCGGTATCGGTCTTAATTTTGATTCTCGTTCGGTAGCGTTGCTATATGAATTAGAGAACAAGAAAGAGGGCATTAAAATAGCCGAGTTCTCATTCTCTCAATTCAAGAGCATACTTGAAGCGCGTGACACAGCATGGAGAAAACTTCAGAAATACGATAAGACTTGTAAAAGCCCTCTGTCATCTGCTGAAAATGCGAGAACAACAACTATCACTGGAAAAACCGAAAACAAAAAGGTTTCGTATTCTTTCACAGTGTCTTCGGATGACCGCGAATTGCAAAAACTTGCTTTGGATGACGCAAAAGCATTGGTTGCGCTTCCTGATTTGAACGATATACTGTATGTATACAATCGTTATCATTACACAGCAACATTGGCGTTCTTGAAACAACTTGATGCAAAATTCGGTTATGCTATTTTGGAGCGCGAAGAAATGCAGGAAGTGTTGAACGCAGTGGAAGAAAAACTTCCAGCATCTGATACTACGGTATTTGAAATGAAAATAAAGGATGCAGCGGCTGGTGACGCTAACGAAGAGCCGGAAGACGAAAACTACAACATCGACACATTGGAAGCGGCGTATATAGCATTTGCGGATTCAGGTGCTTCGGACAAATCGCAGGACGGTTTGAAAATACGTGCGATAATGAAACAATTCATCGTTGATAACGAACTGGAGGTTACATACACGCGCACTACAACAAACGAACAGATGTTTGATGCCTTGATTGCGGCGTTCGATGGTGATGCAGAGCCAGTAGACGAAACGGAAGCTGAACCGGAGCCGGAAAATGAGCCGGAACCAGAAGTAAACGAACCGGAACCCGAAACTGAACCCGAAGAAGAAACACCTCCTCCAACAAGGAGGACAGCGACATCAGGTCGTCCGGGAGTTCGTCGTAAATAACTCATTTTTTTTATATAGATGCCGGGGAGAGTAATATCGCTCTCCCTATTTTTATCAAACAACATGAAACAACAGGCAAAATATTTATTAATGAACGACCCTCATGTTCGTAAAGGTGAGACAACGCACTTTAAAACGAACTGGGAAGAAGCAATATGGTTATGTGAACAACATGGCATCAAGACCATAATATTGGGTGGTGACATGTTTTATTCATCATCATCCCAGTCCTTAGATGTTTTGATGTCAGTTAGAGAAGTAATACGAATGTGCCAAATGGCTGATATAAAAATTATTGCTGCTTGGGGAAACCATGATATTGCTTCTAAAAAATCAGAAGTGAGTTATTTACATTTGTATAGTGAACATGCTAATTTTAATGTTGACAAGTATCATCATATTGAAGAAGACACTTTTGATATATGGGTTATGAGTTACACATTAGAGCAGGACGGGTTCCGGGAAGAGTACCAACAAATTACAAAGCAGTTGGATAGTGATAAGAAAAATTTCCTATACATCCATGAGGGTGTAAATGGAGGTTTGGCTCATTACAATGACACAAACAAAGAACTTCCAGCTGATATGTTCAAAGAATTTGATGAAGTATGGGCTGGACATTACCATGACCGTTGTCAGGTTCCTAATTCAAATGTAATGTACATTGGTGCATCCAGACAGATGAACTTTGGAGAGGATGAAGAAAAAGGGTATACCATTGTATTTGATGACGGCTCTACTGAATTTGTAAAGAATGAATCTAATCTCCGGTTTATCACTTTAGAAGTGGACATCAAACAACTGGATGACGATTTGCTCGGTCAAATTTCAGACTTGAAAAACAATGCTTATTTGGTGCGCTTGGTAATTAACTGTAAAAAGAATCAAGTAAACACTATAAATAAGGCTCAATTCGTTGAAGCAGGAGCCTCGAAGGTGGTTGTTAAGGCTGAAAACGAAGTGGTCTTAAAAGCAGAGCAAACGGCATTTCACAGGTACGATGCTGCTGGCATCCGAAACACTTATAGTGAATTTTGTGAACAGGAATCATTGGACTGTGATTTAGGACTGAAATATTTAAAAGCAATTTAACTATGTGGCAATTAAAAGTAGCACGAGCGACAAATCTTTTTTCATTTAAGAAAATTGATTACACGATTAAAAATGGGGTGACGACTTCAGTGACCGGAGTAAATTTAGACAATTCAAATCAGGGTTCAAATGGTTCTGGTAAATCATCACTGTTAGAGTTATTTGCTTTAGGTATTACTGGTATGCCTTTACGTAAGGCTAAAGTAGAAGAGGTTATCAATGATGCTGCGGAAGTAGCGGATTTACAACTTATCTTTTATAATCCCGGACTAAAGGAGGAAATGATAATACGACGTAGGATAAGTCGTAAAGAAGCACAATCATGTTCAATAAGAACTATTATTGATAATGTGGATAAAACCGAAGAGGTGTCTAACATTTCAGGACTGGAACAAAATAATTTGCATATTCTTAATAAACTGGGAATATCTAAAGACGAATTGTTTAATAACTTCCTGTTATCTAAATACCGATATAAAGGTTTTCTTGCTGCTTCGGATAATGAGAAAAAAGAAATTATCAATACTTTCAGTAATGGTGTTCTGGTGGATAAAGCCATAACTAAATTACGCGAAGACATGGAGCCGATACGAAAGAAGCAAACCGAAGCACAAGCAGCTACGGATAAAGCCTTTGGTCGTGTTGAAGCAACAGAGGAGCAGATAAACGCATTTGAAGAGACCCAGAAAGAGCAAAAGCTAAAGCGCGAAGAGTTGATTAATGAAAAGAATCAACAAATAGCAGCGCATAACCAAAACATTCGATTACTTACAGGTTCTATTACGGAATACGAAAGTGATATGAAAGCTATTACTGGATTGATTAATGACTTATCATCACTGGAGAAAAATTCTTTCACAGTTACTCCTTACCAGTCAATCGCAGCATTAGATATTTTCTGGGAAAATGATATAGCCAATACATTACCATTAGGCGAAGACAATGAAGGCTGTGTTTATGGCAAAGCCTATCAGGATTTGTTGATGGAAAATGAACAAACCCAAAATGATTTGGTGGCTATCAGAGCTGATTTGCTTGATATAAAGAACGGTTTAAATTTACTTGTTGAAGCACACGAAAAGGAACAAAAGAACTATGATGCTGACTTTAAGGCTTTTAATGTAAAAGTAGAGACAAAAAAGAAAAACATTGATGATTTACGGGAACAATATGCCGAAAAACAAGCATCAATTAAAACTATACGTCAGTCAATAGTTTCATTGGAAAATCTTCAGGCTAAATACGAAAATATATTAGCCGGAACTATTGTGTGTCCTAAATGCCAACACTCTTTTGTTTTAACAGAAGGTGTTGATATAGCTGATATAAAAAAGAGGTTTGAAGCTGGTGCAGTAACACTTACAAAGCACGGAGAAAGCCTTACACATCAAACAGGATTGTTGAATAACTTACAATCAAAAGGTGAAGTCGCGAATACCGAACTTCAAAAATTTAGAACTGAAAATCTACCGACAAAAACAGAGATTGATGCAATATCAACAAAACATCAAGCCCTATTGACAAAGGAGATTTCAGTAAATACTAAATTAGCGAAATTGGAATTGCGACAAACCGAGTTCGACAAAGAGGTTACAGCCCTGATAAAAGAATCTTATGAAGAAACCGAACAGTGGTTAAAGAAAGAACTGGATAATGTTGAAGCGTTGATAAAATCCAGTAATGATGAAATCAGTTTATTGAAGCAGAAAAAACAAATATGTAGTTCTGCCATCAGTCAATTAGAGGAAGGAGCCGATGATTCTTTAAAGACACTTAAAGCAAGTTTGGAGCAATACAAACAGGATTATCTTAATGGTATTGCAGCACAAGACAAAGTTAAAAAACGTCTTGATGCTCTTATCGAACAGGAAGCTAATTTTATAAAGTTTAAAACCCATTTAGCAAATACCAAAATTGACGCTCTATCCGAGATAACAAACTCATTTTTAGAGTGCATTGGTAGTGATTTAAGAATCGAATTTTTGGGATTCAAAACTTTGAAAACTGGCAAGGTTCGAGATAAGATTTCAGTAAACCTGTTACGCGATGGCGTTGATGTTGGTAGTTTAGGTAAATTATCTCTGGGAGAACAGGCACGTATTCATCTTGCTTGTATTCTGGCGATGTTTAAACTAACTAACATTAACTGTGAGGATTGTCGTGGCTTAGATTTACTGGTGTTGGATGAAGTACTGGAAGGAGTAGATGAACCGGGGCTTATGGGCGTTATATATGCTCTTAATGAACTTGGAATTACATCACTTATAGTTTCCCAGTTAAAAGCAGCAGAGAATTACGAAAACGTATTAACAGTACAAAAAGAAAACGGAGAAAGCACATTACAATGAGACGAGGAAATCCAGTTGCTCCCCCACCTAAAGCTGGGGAAGTAGATTGCAGACAATTTACAAAATCTGAAATATTAGCATTGGATATAGCCACAAAAACTGGTTATCATTCAACCCATGAAAGTGGCGAATGGGATTTTAAAGAAACGATTAAAAATAATAACAACAAGCAGCACAAACATTTCCGTGATACGCTTATGGCATTTATCAAGAAATACGACATTAAGTTCATAGTCGCTGAAGAGTTGATTGCGTTTAATAATCGTTTTGGAGGTACAAAAAAACTTGGTGAGTTCCGGGGAATACTATTAGAGGTCTGTGATGAACTTGACCTTCCAGAACCAGAGTTTTTCTCTCCAGCTACTTTAAAGATTACCGCTGCTGGTATTGGCAATGCTGACAAGAAACAAGTCATGGATGGTATTTTAATGAAATACGGCATTGACGTTAAAGGTCAGGATAACAGAGCCGATGCAATCGCATGTTATTATAGTTTTATCAAAAAGTATCACATTATAAAATAAAAATTATGTTCGACAAAGCAAAACAGTATATTAAGGAGAAAATCAACGGAACTCCAGAAGAGCAAGAACAAGAGTTGAAAGCAACAACTTCTCGTAAAGACCGACGGACTGCCGACAGAGCGCAGAAAGACCTAATCGGACAACTTGGATGCTTTTATGAGTTCCTAAGTAAATCTCCACAGCCATCAGATGAAGATGTGCGCAGAAAATTCAAGTATTTGAATGACAGGTGGATACAATACTGTCGTCGCAATAAGTTCACAAAAGAAGCAGAACTGGCATTTGCAACACAGGTACACGCGGTATGGGAAAAAGGCAAAAAGAAAGAGCAAAATTAAAAACTGCTGCTAAACGCAATGAGTTGTTTGACCGATATATTACTCCTAACTTAGACCTGATATATAAATTGTGTATAGACTACACAGCTTATCCAGAAAACTTAGAGGATAATTATGTCGATGTGATGATGAACTTTTATAACTATATCGAAACTTATGACCCTGAAAAGTCATTACCGACTTGGATACATATTGTCACTAAACGATTCATAAATAATCTGAATAAACGTATGCCACCAGCAACAGATGATTTGGCTGATATTGATGTTGAAACATTTGATTGGGCTGGCGCGGATTGGGATTTTGGTAGTGGTGTCGATTTAACCCTTGATAATTATAAGGAATACATCCCTGATGATTTATTGGAGGCAATAGAATCACTATCCCCGGAATATCGAATAAGTTTCCTTTTACAGACATTTGGTTACAAACTAAAAGAAGTAATGGATATGACTTATGAGATGGGGCTACTCCCAGTTAAGAATTTAGACACTGTAAAAAGCCGGGTGTTTCTGGCGCGACAAAAATTACAAAGTTTCTTAGAAAGAGATGGAAGAAAAAGAGCTTAAAGAACGGACAATGAAAGTATTTGTGGACATCTTTATAAAGGGTGTTCACAAACCTTTCCCGTTTGGACAAGGCTCAACAGAACAGGCTATTGCAAAATTTCTGGATGCTTTTCAAAAGACAGAACGAAGTGACTTAATTCCTTTTGGAAGAGTTGTTGACTATTTGATTTACCAGTGCCACAAGTGGAGAGAGTTCAACAAATGGCGCAACATTAGTTTGTCGTGGTTCTTTGGCGATACAGCAATTCAGAAATTTTACGAAGCCAAAGCTGGATGCGCCTATTATGAGAATTTGTGGTTACAATCATTAAATGAAGACCGGGATAATTTAAAGAACGCTTTTCAATCAAAGCAAAATCATCCTATGAGAGCATATATTGAAATGCCTTCGGAGGATAGTACAAAAGCCCGGTTTTTAAATGAGGAACATGGATATACATTATGTGTTCAATCTACATTATTGTATGCTCCCAGTTCATCTGTATGTAAACAATGTAACTTTAGTAAGAAATGTATCGAATTATTAAAAACAACATATCCTGAACTTCACAGGTTTAGATTACTTTAAGCATGAGTAAAGAATTAAAGAAAATAGAAGCGTTAAGTGAGGAATTTTTATATGAATTGTATGCAGAGGCTATCAGGAATGTAGTTGTCTGTGGTGTTTTAGCACAACACATGCAATTAGATTTTCTTCCAGACAAAGACTTTCAACAACTTAATAAGGCTTTAACAACACATTTTAAAGCATTTAAGGAGCCACCAACAACTGGTATGCTCATAGAGAAGCTAAAGAATGATGCCGGAGCATTAGAGTTATTTACAGAAATTCAGGAACATTCTTGTAAAGCATCAACGGAGGCGATTTTAGCCACTTTAGAAGATTACATTAAGACGGTTAAGCTACAAAAGACTTATGTCGAAATTGGCAAGCTATACAACCGAGACCAGCGTGATGAAGCAATGGTATTAATGCAAAAATATGCTGAATGGTTATCTGGGTTTACTTTAGCTTCCAATCAGTTTGTTGATATAATTGGGGATTTTGAATTGAATTACCAAAAGAACCAACAAAAGCAGGACGTTCAGAAAGAGCAACGAAAGAAGCGTATCAATCGTTTTTATATTGATAAACTGGATGCTATGAATAATGGTCGTGATTTACGCACCCAGCTGACATGCTTTCTTGCTGCTGCTGGTGTTGGTAAAAGTCACATCATCAAGCACATTGGTAAACATGCGGCTATCGAAGACGGTTTAGATGTACTCCACATCCAGCTTGAAGGTTCTGAACAAGAGGCTGTTGACGCGTATTCTGGTGGTTTGATTGAACAAAATTCATATACATTTGAAAGAGCGAAACTTACGAATGTAGAACTAAAAGAAAGTTTAGAAAAACTAAAGAAGTTTGCCGGAACAATTCGAGTGCGTGCATTTACCAGATTCAACAATACTGTATCAACAGTTGATATTAAGAACGCCATTGCCGAGTATCGTAAAACATTTGGTTATAACCCAGATGTTGTTTTGATAGATTCCTTAGACTTGCTTACGGATGCGTCTGGAAAACGCTGGGATGCAGAACACACCAGACACAAATATGTCGCTGCTGCACGTGACCTAAAGGATTTAGCCGCTGATGAAGACGTTTGGATTGCTGTTACTTATCAGGCTACGGTAGAAAAGCCGGACTGGTTAAATGACCCTAAAAACGTTCTTACTGAATATTCAGCATCTGAATGTAAGGGATTATCCAGACCAATGACACACTTTATCAGTCTTAACCAAACAGCTGATGAACGTCAAGGTAATATGATGCGTATTCATGTTGCAAAATCCCGTTTCTTTGGTAAAGAGAATCCGACATTCAGGATTGCAACAAAGTTCAGCCATGAAATATTCTATGATAGAATCAGGTCTCTAAATTTACAATAAATGTTAAAAAGCGGTTTCTTAATGAAAATAATTAAGGAATCGCTTTTTTTATTGGAAAATTTTTTGTATGTTTGTACTCAAATTAAAATAAATAGATATGATAACAACTACTTATTTAGAATCTGACTTTACAGCAGAACTATGGATAGAATTAAAAGAAGAGTTGACAAAGATGGTTGCGGCTGGCACTGGCTGTATGTTTATGGCATACAATGACAGAATCAGGGCTACTATTCCGCATGAGGCAAATGATTGGATACAAACTTTAAAAATCCAACAGTAATGAAAGTAGAAACTATTCAAACAACTTATAAGCAGCGAGATTTTACATCATCAAATTGGGGAATATTAATAGAGTATTTAAGAGAGGTTTCTGGTATGGGTCGAGGGTATTGGTATTATATTCATTCAGGATATATAAGGGCTTATCTGCCAGTTACTGCTCATAATGTTGTCATTGATAAAATAATAAAGTAATGGAACTAACCAGAGAAGAGCGTAATATCATTATTGATGAATTAAAGGACGGATTGCACGGAAGGTTGGATGGTAGCCGGAAGAATATTATCGCTACTTGTCCATTCTGTGGAAAGAAAGAGAAGTTCGGAATTTATATTGGTATCCCAACAGAACGCAAAAAGCCATTCATGTGTAATTGCTTCTCCTGCCAGCGAAGAGCGGATGGATTAGTGGAAACACTAAAGATGCTTGAAAGAATGGACTTAATGCCTGTTGAAGTTGTTGATATTGAAGTAAAGTTAGATTTGGGAGCTATGTTCCCATTGGAAGAGGAGGAAGACGAATTAGACGATACACTGGTGGAAGTTAGTATGCCGGGTGGATACAAACAAACGTTCTTTCATAATTATCTTAACGAACGTGGCTTTGAGTGTGATGATTACGATTACTTCCCAGTTGGAGCAACGGAAGACTGGAAAATGAAGGATTATGTGATATTCCCGGTCATTGATGGTGGCAAAAAAGTGGGATTTGTTGCGCGTCATGTCTGGGATAAAAAAAAGATAGATGCACACAACACAATCGCCAAAAGACAGGGTAAATACCCAATACAGCGTTTCAGAAACTCGGAGGAAAGCAATGAGTTTGTAAAGCTACTGTATAACTATGACAGTGTTATTGAAGACGAAACAGAATCTGTAATATTACTGGAGGGGATATTCGATGTAATAGGCATCACCAGAGAATTAAACCTGTATGATAATCATCGTATTGTTCCTGTTGCTACTTTTGGAAAGAAAATATCTGATATTCAAATATATAAACTTCAAAAGAAGGGCGTAAGAAACGTAATACTGGGTTATGACCCTGACGCTGTGGAAGTTATTAAAAAACTCTCCAGCCAATTAAATGAATACTTTGATGTGTTTATCGCTTCATCACTGGATTCTAAAAAAGACTATGGCGATATGTTTCGAGATGATTTCTGGGAGACATTTGCTTATAATATAAAGACACCGAGAGAATTTACATTAACTAAAATACAAGATTGATGGAGAAATTAACAAAAGACGAATTTCATCGTTTACGTTTAGGTCTGGAAGAAGACTTACGGATTTTAAAAAAACGATACACAAAAGACTGTGCGAAGTATCCAGTCGGAACTAAATTGAAATTAACAGATACACATAGAGATGGAAGTCAACATGTCACTATGGCTATTGTGACTGAACATCAAGTTTATGGAAGTGAAATCCGTGAGGTATTATTCAAAATGAATAAGGATGGCTCAAAACATGCAAAAGCCAGAGCAAATATATGGACTGACACTAAAGTAGAAATAATATGAAAACATTTATTATAAAACTAAAAAGCTGGTGTGCTAAGAAACGCAACCACATTTATTCAGCATGGTTATGCCTTCGTGGAAAGCATATAATGAATGTGTATCGCACAAACATTATTGAAAAGTATCGTGACTTAGAGTTGTTAAAGGCTGAATGTATGTTTGACCCTATGCCTATTCGACACCGTTATGGAGACAGTGAGAAAAATTTACAGGAACAACGACGGCGATGTGCGTATCACCTTAGAAAGGAAATGTTAAATGGTATATCTGATTTTCTAAATATAGAAATAGAGAAAAATCAGAACGGAACTGAATGGTGGCGTATCGGGTTATATGTTGCTCCATTTGAAGCACCGAAATATGAACAACCAGATTTTAATAAAATCAAACCATATATACCATGAATGAATTAAAAGAATGGCTTACGAATAATCACATCCAGTTCGACATTATTGAAGACGATGAAGACATCTTAAATCTTCCGGGGTTTGGGTATCTTTATTTTTATGACATGGAAAATCAACCTTCATTGTTTCGTAAAGGAAACGAAAAAGAGCAAATATTGTTTTCTTTAAGAAACGAAGACGAGATTATTGCTGATGAAATTTATTACTGTGCATTTAAGTTTGGTAATAATTTTTATTATACCGATTTACGGGAAGAGTTCAAGTTGAATATTTTGAAGTATGTCGGTACATGCACAATAGACCGTATGGGAGGCATGGAAGACAACTTTGTAAATTTGGGTATACATACACCATTTGAGTTATTGAACTCCAGCTTCCTCCCCGGAGAATGGGTAAAGAAAGCGAAGTTCTTTGGACATAAAGCGATTGGTATTTGTGATTACAATACAATGGCTGGCACATTCGACTTACAAAAAGCCTGTAAAGACATACGTTCAATATTTGGCTATTCTCTTACGGTTTCAGAGCTGGAATTTAAGTTTGATGTAAAGATATATGTGACCGAACAACAAGGCTTACAGAACCTCCTACGCATCCAGAAATATATAAACGTGGATAGTGCTGACAAAACAATTTCCATACAGGAATTATGTAAGTGGTCTAAAGGAAACATAATCGTGTTTGACAAATGCTCTTTTCCTGTATTACTGGAAAATGCAAAAAAGGTAAATGTCCTGATAAACAAATTTGATGTAGCATTATATCAAATAGACGCTAATGAATACAAAGCCGATACAAAGGATGTCGAAGTATTAACAATTTTAAAACAATATATAGATGAAATGTACCTTGATGAAAGCTGTGGTCTACAATTTCTGCCTCCAGTGCTTATTAGCGATTGCTACTACTTGGATAAGGATGACAGCAAAAATAAAGTACTTGTCAATAAGATACGCTCCGGCACTACCCATGATTTAAGTGTAGAGCAATATTACAAACCGCTAATCGAACATTACAATGGCATGAAGCCGTTATTTGAACGATTAATAGATGAAGAAGAGTTTGACTTTGATGGGTTCTTTGAATATGCAGTAAACAATGTTGGCTCTATTGCTGATATTGCCGTAGCTAAATTTGAAACTGGAAGAACATTCATGCCACAATATGACATGCTTCCAGAAGAAATAGAAAAGTATGGAGACCGACTTACAATGTTTGAAGAACTTGTATATGAAGGCTTGGAGAATCGTAGAATCCCAGCCGAACGTCGGGAAGAATATGAAAAGCGTTTAGAGGAAGAACTCTATGTAATTAAATCAACCAATAATGTGGATTATTTCCTCGTTCAATGGGATTTGATTAACTGGGCGCGTAAAAATGATATTCTTGTAGGATACGGACGTGGTTCATCAGCCGGGTCATTGGTGTCTTATTGCTTAAATATCGTAAATGTAGACCCGATAAGGTACAATTTGCTGTTTGAACGCTTTATTATACCCGAAAGGGCTGGTTTGGTAGAAACGGATGTCACATTTTTTGACGGTTTTTGTGACATAAACGCTGGAGAATCGTATGTTATTCTGGATGTTGACGGAAAAGAAATCAAAGTGTTTGATGGAAGTAAAATCTTTGTAAAACGCGATGGTGAGATTGGACGTTACTACCCAGATGAACTTAAAAAAGGAGATGAAATAATACTTGATAATTATGACACACTTTGGAGCCTTGACGAAATTTTTCAAAAAAAGAAATAATCTAAAAGAAGAATACATTATTGCTTCGGCTATTCATGTAGATGATGGTGTTGAATATTCACACCAGAGGTCATACAAAATAGAGACCGGATATGTATTATGTGGTTATCGACACCACCATATTATCAATACAACCAGAACTAAGGGTTTTGCTGATTTAGGTCAACCATGTCGTGCAACAGACCTGCTAAATAGAAAATCACAAGTTCAAGGGTTTATTACTTCTAAGGGAAGGTTTGTCAATAGAGAAGAAGCCTATATAATAGCAAATAGGGCTGAACAATTTATTGCTACACCAATATCACATAAAACATTATATTCAGAAGATATATTTTAGATTATGAAAAAAGAAAAGAAAAAAGGACAGAAACCTGATTTGCAAAAACTTTTAAAGTCTCTTGATAGTACTGATTATTTTTGCGATTCTCCCAGAATTGATATGAGACATGGTGTAATTCACTGGTATCTTAGACCTCCAGTGCAGTGTACACAATATTTTATGGAAGCAATGTTGGAAATATTACATGGCTTAAAGTTCTTTATATCTCCATCAAGGGAAGACCGTTTAATTTTGACAATACATTATGACTTTACAGATTAAATCAGTACGACGAGTAAAAGCAGTAAAGCCGGAAGAAGCACTGGTATTTAAAACTGGTACAGGTTATATACAAGGTGCTGGTGCTGCTCTTCCTGATATTGACACTGACTATCAGGGAGACCGTAGACAAGACGTTAAAGCGTATCTGGAAAGACGATACAACATTAACGGACAGACACGTGTGTATTCTGCCGGAACATTTACGACATTAAAGATTAAAGCAGCTATCAAAGATATTGCTAAGATACACCGGGTTCCGTTTGCAATAACGAACTACATCACAGCAATTATTGATGATGCTGAAATGAGTTTTACAGACTTCTTTAAACTGGCTTATAAGAATAAGAAAATAAAGAAGTTTGTTGATGACTACCCAGAAGTAATTGAAGACATCAGAACAATACTAAAACAACCAAAAGCGTCATCTATTCATGCTTCGGCTGTTATTGTGACACCAGCCACTAAAGATGGTAAGGCTGTGGATTGCTTCGATTATACACCCATAAGACAGGTGGACGGGCTGTTAGTGAGTGAGTTTGATGGTTATGACCTTGACGAGATGGGTTATCTAAAAACTGACGTTTTGAACACTGTGGAATTGACAAAACAACACCGGATGTTTGACTTGATAAAAGAGCATTACGATGAACATGTGTCATTAACAAAGATTGAACGTGAGTTTCTGGAAGACCGTAAAACCTTTGAGTTATTATCACAAGGTCACACAATTAACATCTTTCAGTTCTCTTCGGATGGTATGACGAAACTAATGAAGGATTTGCAACCAGATAACATTGAAGACTTGGTTGCATTGAACGCATTATATCGTCCGGCTACAATAGCATTAGGTTCACCAGATGCTTATATTCGAGCGAAACATGGCGAAATAGACCCTATATATCCGTGGGGAACACAGGAAATATTAGGTAACACCTTCGCCCAGTTGACTTATCAAGAGCAGATGTCGGCTATATCACAGGTAATTGGTAATTTCTCCAAATCTGAATCGGTTACTTTGATTAAACACATATCAAAGAAAAAAGTCGATAAGATTATGGCTATGAAAGAGAAGTTTATGGCTGGTGCAGAAGCTAATGGATGCCCGGAAGACGATGCGAAGTTGATGTGGCACATGTTTGAAGTTGCTGGAACATACTCTTTTAACCGTAGTCATGCCGTGTGTTATGCTTTGACAGCGTATGCCGGAGCATGGGTTAAAGCTAACTATCCAGCTGTATTTTACACAGTAGCACTGCAATTTGAAAAAGACGAAGACGATGTAAAAGCAATCATGCTTGAAATGGAACGCGCATCTGATTGTAAAATTGTTCCTCCAGACATTAACAAGTCCGAAGAAGACTTTTTAACGAACTATGAAACCAGTGAAATATTCTGGTCTCTGTTAAAGATTAAATTCATAGGAGTTGAAGCGGTACGAATGATACTGGAAGAACGTGAAGCCGGAGCCTTTGAAAACTTACATGATTTCGTCACACGCATGGAAATAGCAATAGAACGCCGAAGAGACGCTGCAAAATTATCTGGAGAGAGATTTACCAATCCAGTAAATACTCGCGTAATACGTCATCTAATCTATGCTGGTTGCTTTGATAAGGTTGAGAACGTATCGTCACCCGGAGCGCGTCGGTTTCTTATTGAAGGATTGGAGTGGAAAATTCCAGACCTGCGAAATGAAAAAGATATTTCTACGGATAACTGGACGAAAGAACATTTATGGAGTAAACTTCAAATTGATGTTAGCTCATTAGGAGTTATTGACTACAACCAGATATACGAACGTTCAGGACTGGGAAATCTTTTTAAGAATGTTAGTACCATGAGTATAGCGGCAACACAATATACATCATCGGAAAACGCTAAGATTATCATGTGTGCTACAATAGCCGAAGCACAAGAGATAGGATACAATGACAAGTCTACTGGAGAACGAAAAGTATTTGGTAAAATTCTCCTCCAGCAAAATAATGATATTGTCGAACTATGTTGCTGGGATAATTCGTGGGGGAACTTAAAAGATACCATACTGGAAAATGTAGGTAAAGTTGTAGTTTTACCATGTTATGTTAAATACAACCCCAGAAATGGAATGAATCAAATCACCTGCTCCGGGAAAGCCGTGGCATATATAATTAACTAATGAAAAAAGTCTCCAGCAAAGAAGCATCAAATATTTCAGCACTGAAAAAAGTTTATGCAATCATAGACAGAGACAGAGCGCATATATGTACTGGATGTGGTAGCTCTCAACATTTGAGCCACTCACATCTAATCTCTCGGAAATATAAGGAGTTTATGGCTGACCCCGATAACATCCAGTTCCATTGTCAATCAATCGGAGAAAAGAAAGGATGTCACGATAAATGGGAATCATCTGGAGTACGGTTAGAACTGCGAGATTATATTCAAAATATGGAATATATCAAGCGTGTAAAACATGAACAGTTTAGATTAATGATTATGCACGATTATGCTTATTGGATGGTTCCGGGAATAGATATTAACTATTTTGAGAAACACCGTCGAAACATTGAGTATATGATAAAACAACAACAATTATTATGACACAATATCAAGTATTCATTTATTTGCATGGTAAAATATTAGGTACACATTTTTTGACACGTCTTCCTTTAAAAGGAGAATGTATTAGATATGCTAATAAAACTCATAAGGTTCATCAAATAACAACAATAATAGATGGTGCAGAAGAAAAATATGAAATAACATTAATACATTCAAGTTTATAATGAGAGTAACATATTTTAATCAAGATGGAACATGGTGCTTAGGAAGACTAAGTCAATCACGTATCCCTAATTTAGAAGAAAAGATAAAAATTACTGATTCTTATGATGATTCTAATTTTACTGGGTTTGTAGATAGAATCGAAACTCATATAATTCTACAACCAAAACCAACAGAAGAGTATATAATTTATTTAAAAGCAAAGAAATGAGAAAAATTGAAATAACATTTTACAAATTTATTAGTGATGGTGATAGTGAAGAAATTGTGACATTATATCTCGCACATGTTCCGGCTATTGGGGAACATGTAAATATTATCACACAAGAGGGCGATGTGTTTTGGGGCGATGTAAAAGAAGTCCATTCTGCTATAATAGAAAGAAGACAAGACACAGAAGAAAGATATTCAATAATTTTAATACTTACAAAATGAAAAATGTAATTATCGCAATCGTCGGCATGTCCGGCTCTGGAAAAGACACAATGGCAGACCATTTAAGAAACTTATTCGGTATCCCAGCTGTGTGTAGTAAAACAACGCGTGCTATTCGTCAGGGAGAATGTAACGGTCGTGAACACTGGTATATCTCCAAAGAAGAAATGGCGATTGAAAAGAAATCAGGTATGATAGCGCATACAGTTTATGGAGGTTTTGATTACTGTGTGACTAAATCACAAATAGACCAACCAGTTCAGGTATTTGTTGTAAACGAAGAAGGTATCGAATACATCCAGAAAGAATGTCCTGATGATTTTGTTCTTGTTCCGGTTTATGTAACAACCACAATCGAAACACGCAAAGAACGCGGTGTGACTGATGAACGTATTGAGCGCGATGCTACCAGAAAATTACTGCCAGACAGTACGTATGTAGCTGTTATTGACAATAACTGTGACCCATACGAATCTGTCGAGAGGTTGAAAGCGTTTTATTACGAACACATCGAAGCACTGGTAAAAGAAAGAGAGGTCATAGATGGACAACCCAACGCTGTATAAGTTTAACCTTGAAATATATCCAATAAAAATTTGGATAGCTTACAAGACAGATAAAGCGTTTATTACAGGATGTTTCTTTGAGGATGATAATTTTGCCGAACTGGAGGGGGAGCATGATGCCATTACATTCTTTAATGTAAAATCCCAACCAGACCAAAAACGCTATGGTATTATGGTTTATTTCAATGAAACCAATATTAACACCATAGCACATGAAGTATCACATGTGGTAGACGGTATATGTCACTGTTGCCGATTAGAACATGATTCTAAAGAGCCAAATGAACATATCGCATATTTGCAAGGCTATCTCATGGAGAAGTTTGTTACCCAGATTAATCGTTTTAAAACAACAGAACAATGGCAGCACCAGAAATAAAAGAAACAATTTATACCGGTCTTGTATTAGACTTTGAAACTGGAGGGTTAAACACAAAAGATAATTGTGCCACCCAGTTATGTGCTAAAATGATACGGTTTGACACATTTGAAGTTATTGGGATTTTTAACGAATACTTTTATCCTTTTCATAAAGCAAAAGTGAAGACCGTTAAAAAAGCCATTAAAAAGAAAACAGAAATAGTTGAAGACGAAGAAGAATCGAATGAGTTGTTTGAGTATACCGAAGGTGCTTTGACAAAAACCGGTATTACAATGGAAATGCTTTATTCTAAAGGAATTGACATTAAAACACTTGGTAAAGAGTTCGTTCAGTTCTTAGAGGAAACCAAAATTTGTAACGCTAAGGATTGTAAGCCATTTTTGATAGGGCAGAACATTACCTTTGATGTACAGTTTTTCCTCCAGTTTATGGAGTATGCTGGTATCGAAAAAGAAGTCAGGAAATTTCTTGCTGGTGACGAAATGTTCTATAATGGAACAACAATGTGGGTTCCGAAATACCACGACACATTGCCATATAACAGAGCGGTATTCTGCACCAACCCAAATGTCCGTGGATATACTTTAGGTAATTTATGTGAGGCTTATGGCGTTGAAAACGACGATGCTCATAATGCTTTGTATGACGTAAATGTTACCAAAGATATATTTGAGATTGGTGTTAAACGCGCTCGGAATGATGGCGGTGAAATTGAGGTTGAGAAACAAATCAAAACTCGTACACACTTTAAAATTTAGTCATGGAAGAAAAAATTTCATTTTTAGAACAAACAGACAAGAACGTTTATACTGTTTTGAATGAAGCTGGAGTTCCGGTATTTGAAATTACTGGATACCAGTTAGGCTTTAAGTTTAACTTTGATTTGTTAAATGATGCCGAAGACTTAGTGGATATGACAACGGGAGCAGCTGAATTATTCCGTAAATTAGCTGAAAATGAGCTATTAGAAATAGCACGTGTCAATAACCCCAGTGAGGAGACAACAGAGCAGGATACTAAACCTGAATAGGCAAAAAACACTATTCTTAAACGAGGGAATCAGCAAAGGTTCTCTCGTTTTTTAATATTATAGCAATGGGAAAAGAATTAAACGAACTCTTAGAAGAGCAAAATCGCCAAAAGATATACGACAAACCCGAAGACACCCAGACACCAAAAGAACAAAAGGTTCAAGCTGAACTGGATGCTGATTGTGACGAAGGTAATTTACCAAAGTGTTATCAGGACTTCTGTCAGATGTTTGTAAATGGCGGTATGGATTATGCCGGACAAGCTGATAAATGCTATTACAAAGTAGTTAGACGTATTAAGGACAAAGCACGGTTGAAGACCAAAGCACGTGACTTACTACGTAAAGCATACATTGAAAAAGAGATTATACGGCTTGCTACTGAAGGCGAAATTGATTTGATAGGGCAACGCCTCCAGATTGAAAACACACTGTTTAAAATCATGGATGAAGGTGCTAAGGTACATTACAAAAACAAATGGGGAAGAAAAGCAAATCCAGCTCAAATGAGAGCCGTTGCTGTTAGTGCTGCAAAACAATTAAGCGACATGAAGGGCTTTAATGCTCCTGATGAACTTAATGTCAATGGCAAGAACGCAGAAGGAGCCGCCATACAGTTTATTACCGTTGTTCCTGAAAAGAAGAAAAAAGATGGAGACAGTAAGAACTAATCCGAAACCCCGGAAAAAGAAAAAGAAGAAACCACCAGTAATTTACGGCAAGACTGTTGCAGAAGAAAACGACAGAAAACGCTTTAAGTTACAGACTGTGTTATTCTGGATGTTAGCTGCATTTTGCGCAACAGTTTTCGGTATCACATTTGTAGACATCGAACTTGCAGAGAAGATTATAAAAATAGTAGAAATAATGTTTAGAATCCCAATATGAAGACAATGAAGGACTGGATGATTAAAAATATTAAGGTGGTAGGCGTAGTAGTTGTATTTTTCCTAACACTGTATGTACAACATGTGACTAATTCAACTAAAATTAGTGATTTAGAACACAGGTGCAATAAACTTGAAACCAAAATTGACGACCAATACAGGAGACTGGATGAAATAAAGGTTGATAAAGAAACCTTCCAGTATGTTATGAGTAATATCAATGAGATGAACGCTTCTATCAAAGAAATCCAGACCGACATTAAGGTCTTACTGAAAGACGGGCATTTTAACAAGAAGTAATCAAATGTTAAAGAATATTAAAAGTGTAACTACTATTTGGTGGTTACACTTTTTTTTTGTATGTTTGTATCCTGATTCAAATAAAACAGATATGGAAAAAGAATTATTCGGTTTGATTAAGAATTTAGTTGATAAGGCAAAAAGAAAACAAAAAACCCTTATAGAATTAGGAATGAATGTGAGTTATTCAGACTTACATGGCGTAGAAACATATACAGTATTCACTAAAGACGGGATTGGGTTTCAGGTACAATATCTATGGGATGTGGAAGAATTATGTGACATCTGTTCTTTTATGTCATACTGGAATGAGTTTCATATTCAGAATCTTACAGTAAATAGTGCAATTAAACTAATCCAATCATATCACAATAAATTATGAATGATACTGTAAATGACACTGAAAACGATGCTGTAAAACTAAGGCAGCTTTTAGAACCGGGCGACCAAGTGCTTGTTGATAACAACCTTGACCCTGTTACAGTAATGTATCAAACACCAGCAAGACTTTACACCAGAGTAAAATCTGGCAGTTATGAATGGGAATTAATGACATGTAGATTAACTAAAGTATGACGAAAGAATCAATACAACGCTCTTTAAAAGACGCTTATAAAATTAAAGAACAAATTCTATCAGAGCCTTCGCAAATTTGTGTCTTTTTTGCAGATAGTTCAAATTATAATCTCGGACAGAATATATCTATAAAAGTTATTAATATTTATATTGAACATTTAAAAAACGAATTAAATAAATTATGAGAACGAAATTAATCGCTATTTTAGTAGCATGTGTTGTCGTTTTGGCAGCAACCGGAGCCGGGTTAGGAAAAGCCTTGTATAATTCCAAACAGGAAAACAACAGGCTAAGTGGTAACATCTCTGCATTAATCACCTCCAGTGGAGAAGCAGAGAAAGAAAAACAGGCATTAATCCTGACTACAAAGGAAATGAAACAAGTTATTGAATCGGATTCAATGCTTATATCTCACTTATACGATAGTCTGAATATTCAGGCAAAGAGAATTGAAAGTCTTGTAACCATACAGGCGAAGACACGATATTCCATTAAGACCGAATTAACAGACACAACTATCGTTATAGCACAAATTGAACAGACAGTGGAACAGGATTCAATTATCTTATCAGATTCTACTATTACTGTTCAAAAATTTAACTGGAGTAATCAATACCTAACAACATCCGGTATTGTTTATCCAGATTCCATACAAATAGACTATTCACACTTAAATCGTGGTACATTGGTAATACATCAAAAGAAATTTAGGAAGTTCTTTATTGCCAGATGGTTTGAGAAGCCCACATTAACGGCTGAAATCATCGACGAAGACCCAAACAGTGAATTTCTTATTGATAAAGTATTATTCAAGCGACGATGAAGACAAGAACATACTTTATTGCATTGTTATTATTGCTTAGTCTCCCGGCACAGCTGGAATGGCGACCGACAGTTGGGTTGTCCGTTCCAGAGCCGGAGACGATAGTCATAGATAGTTTGTTTGAAAAGACAGTGGAGTTGATAAAGAAGTACGAAACCTTACACCAGCCGAAAGATTATCCTCTTGTTGGATACGGGCATAAGGTTTTAAAGGGAGAGAGTTTTTCAAGAACTGAACCTTTAGATTCTGTTACTGCTGATTCACTGCTTAGAGTTGATTTATTAAAGAATTGTGCGGTTTTTCGTTCATTAGGACGTGATTCTCTTTTACTGGGTACTTTATCATACAATGTAGGGTCTACCAAAATATTAAAAAGTGAATTATATAAGCGTTTAAAAGCCGGAAATCGCGACATTTACCAACAATATATACAATATCACTATTACAAACAAAGACCTGTCAAATCAATTAAAAACAGGCGAAAAGAAGAGTTTGAACTATTATATAATCATTAATATATTATGGCAAACAAATGTAACAACAAAATTAATCCAGATATGCTTGCTTTTGGAGCAAATGGATTAACTAAACGAGAATACTTTATTGCTATGGCTATGCAAGGCGTACTGGCAAATTCAGCATACGAAGGTATGTCTTATGGCGAAATAACCAAAACAGCAATAACAACCGCAGACACAGTCATTAACGAAATAAACAATGTTTAAAAATGGAATTTAAAAAGTATCAACATGTGGAGAGATTCGGTACTGATGAAGTAGAGGGTATCGACATAGGCACTTGTTATATTTTCCCTAAAATAGACGGAACTAATGGTTCAATCTGGGAGGGGGAAGATGGTAATGTATCAACAGGAAGTCGTAAACGTGACTTATCAGAACCCGGACAAGACGATAATGCCGGATTCCGGGAGTGGGTAGCTACACAACCCCAGTTCAAAGAGTTCTTTAAGGATTATCCGTATGCAAGGCTTTATGGAGAATGGTTAGTTCCACATAGCTTAAAGACCTATAATGACAGTGCATGGAGACAGTTCTATGTGTTCGACGTAGCTCTTAACGAAGTTAAAATCCCATGTCTTGCATCATACGAGATTTATTCAAAAATACTGGATAAATACGGCATTGAATTTATTCCTCCAGTAGCAATCATCAAGAACCCCAGTTATGAAAAGATTCTTGCTTGTATAGAACATAACCAATATCTTATCAAAGAAGGTTCTGGAATCGGTGAAGGAATTGTAATTAAGAACTACGAGTTCCGAAACAAATACGGTCGTCAAACATGGGCTAAAATTGTTACTGCTGAATTTAAAACAAAGCACGCTAAGGCTATGCCACAAGAAATTCAGGATGCAATTACAGTTGAAGAAAAGATTGCCGAAAAATATGTTACACAAGCCCTGTGTGAAAAGGAACACAGTAAGATTGTAACAGAATGTGAAGGCTGGAGACAACAGTACATTCCGAGATTACTCAATACAATATTCCATTGTTTGGTTGCCGAAGAAGCATGGAACTTTGTAAAGGAGCATAAGAACCCAAAGATTGATTTCAAGCGTTTAAAATATCTATGTGACGCTACGGTAAAACGTCACATGCCAATGATATTTGGAGTTTAAATAAAATTTAACTCAAATAATTTGGCGGTGTCAAATATTATGTATATATTTGCACTTTATTCAAACATTAAAAAACATTATTATGACACAGACAATTCCAGTAAAAGGAACATTTCTTAACCCTGATAAATTCTTTGTTGAAGAGTTAAGATTTAAAATCAAGGCTAATTACGGCTTTTGTCCGCGAATATCGGACATTAGAAAAGACGGTTCTCCAGAAGACCACAGATGTCCATGTAAGGTATATCGTGAAACTTCTAAGTGTGGTTGTAAACTTTACATCCAGCCTCGCAAACCAAAAGAACGCCCGGTAATCAAGTACGAAAAGAAAACCATTACAATCATGCCGAGCCATGAGTTATCAGACCTGAAATTAAATGATTTGATAAACAGACAGGCGTATGTAAATACGGAAGTTAAAAATGACAAAGGCTGGGTTGTTGGTGCATGGTGTAATCTTATCGGTGGTGCTTATCAAGGCGAAACTGAATGGTTTATTCCGGTTCAATCTATGCAATTACCAATCGCAGAAGAGATTCGCCAAACAACAAAAAGTTGGTAATGGAAGGATTAAGTCCTAAAATTAATAACTATATGTCTCACAAAATAGGCTCTTCGCAAACAAGTAAATTCATGGCGTATATGATATTTGCTTGTTTTGCAAGCCTGTTATTTGCAATGTTTGTGACTTCTATTCATAGAGAAAGAGAACTTTACAAACATACATCAAAAGAGACACATTATTATCACTACCATTACCCAGATGGCACAAAAGTAGTTAAACAATTAGATACAATAATATGGCAAAAATAAAAACAGTTAAGTATGAGTTTGAAGGCACGGAATATCCAATAGACTTTAAGTGTTCTACTGGAGGAGTATTTACTTGCTCTATGCCTTTTGCGATTGCTCAAAAAATGGGAGTAGACCCTAAAACATTAGAAACAACTACACTTCCAGCACTGGAAAAAGTAGTTACGGATGCTTTCATAGCTTATAAAAATGCCAAAACATCACATTGTATAAAACTGTGGATAGACTTCAAGGCAAACGGAGCATATTGCAAGTTACCAGATGGAGAATGGAATCCGTTATTAACGGGAACACACAACCCTCTTCATTTAAGCCGAATGTCTGGCGATATTGACGCGATTGGGTTCTCGTTTAAGGTTCTTATTGAAATCAATATTGATGGTCGCATAACGCATTATAATGCCGAAAAATGGAACGAAGACGTACACGTACCAAGAGGTCAATACGGAATTAAGTATGATAATTATTCTGGATGGGCGAAATTAAGTCATCATAGTGCTTATAGTAAAGCCACTTTGATAGATTATTCCGAAGCAGCACATAAGAACTTACAGGATGTACAAACCCAGTTTCAAAAAGCCTCTGAATTTTTGTCTAAATTAGTGACACATGAGAATATTCAGAGTATTCTTGAAAACAATAAAGTGTTTGCGATTCCAGAACAAGTTTAAACTTTTCAGTATTAAATATCTCTATTCTTAGATACGATGAAAGCATAAGAGCATAGTGGGGTCACATCCCTTTCCAGTGCCAGCTTACATAACCGATGTCATCGGTTTTTCTCCGAGACGGAGATTAGGGGGCGTTCTGCCCCTATTTGGGGGATTCGTCTAATTGATAGGACGGTGCTGGATTTCGGCACAAATAGCGGTTTGAATCCGTTATCCTCCCCAATATGTTCCTTAACGCTCAAATAGCACACCAGTAAGGAACTTCGAGTATAGAACTAATATACATCCCGAAGAACTGTGTATTAGTCATTTTAAATTGGGAAATGGTCTAATTACGATTAGAATACCTAAGTCGCTGGGAGAGATGTTGTAATCTCCTTCCCCACAACATACCCGGAAAGCCTCTTAACAATGCTCAAATAACTGGGTTTTTTATATCTCCCATTCTCCAAAGAGAACTGGGTTCGGAACGCGACACACGGCGAATGTACTCGCGCTCTGCGACTGGTTTATAGCTCAACGGTGGAGCAACACCCTGATACGGTGGAGGCTGTGGGTTCAAATCCCTCTAAACCAACCCAATACCTTATTCTCCCTGATTCAAAGTCTAAGGTTAAGAAACCCCTCATAGGCGTGGAGCCTGTGACCCTCGCCTCCAGTAAGTAACATTAGAAACTGCTGGGGGCTTATCGAAACTAATATAAAATTATGACAGATATGTTCTACATTTATCGTAAACCCGGCTGGGTGTTGAACCCTAATGATAAGGTTGTCAATGGCATCCTTAGAGGTATTGCACGATGTAAAGGTGAATGTCCATGTCATAATAACTCTAAAGATAAAAATTGTCCATGTTCAGATTATCGTGAAAATGATGTTTGTCATTGTCGATTGTATATAAAAGAATAATATCGCGAGCAGGTGTACCGGTTGCATGTAAGGCTCATTATCTTATGGTATGGGGTTCGATTCCCCAGCTCGCAACTAAAGAGTTTTTCATAAAAAAGGTTGTTTAATATCGTCGTGAGACGGGATGTTTTTTTGTTTTATTATAAAATTTAATTTAAAAGTTTAATAATGTGATAACCGCCCGTCGAGAGATGCGCGGTTATTTTTTGTATTTTTTCTTCAATTATATTTGGCTATATCATATATTTTTTGTATATTTGCAGCCAGTATTAATTAAAAAAGAAAATTATGACTAAAGATTCAGTTTTACAGCTATATTACGACCAAAGTACTCTTGAAGCCATCCGAGACATTGTCTTTAAAGATGATAATATCAATAAAGCACAGGAAGTGTTTCATGCTCTTTCCAGAAAAGAATTAGAAAATTCAAATACTCCTCCTAACACTTGGAGGAAATTAGCATTAGGGTTTTATGACTGGATGGCTGAAATCGCAAATGAACTTGAAGAATCATCTAAAAGAACATCACAAAGAGATGACGAAAGTGAATTTGAAAGTATATACGAAAGCGAATTAAACAGTAAATATGAATTATGACACAAATTATTCATTAAAAACAATAATTATTATGGGATTTTTTATAGGAATTTATATCTGTATTGCAACCGGGTTTGGTTATGCGGAATTTGACACAGTATTGTGCAAAAAAGGGATATTGAAAAAAGAAGCAATATTGAATGGCTTTGTAGCTGGGGTGTTTATGCCATTTTTGATTGGCGTTAAACTTTGGGAACAATTATTTCAGGAATAACATATCATAGTTTTAAATTTTGAAGTGAGCAGGGGAGCAATTCTCTGTTCACTTTTTTGTTATGTTCAGTTCAAATGAACACACCAGATTGATGAACGTTTAAACATTTACCACATATTTTCATCTATTCTTAAAGGTAAAACTTAATATTAAAAAGATGAAAAGAAAAGACAACAAAGGTGTTCCCGAATATACAGGTAAAGGGAGAAAACCAAGAAAAGCAATCGTTCAGATTAAGAACGGAAGGATTATAAGGGTCTGGGCTTCAATATACTTCATGTGTAAAGCATGTAGATATGACCGCAGTACCGTAGCTAAGGTTTTAGCTAAAAAGGTAAGTCATAAAACCGTCAAAGGTTTTGAGTTGGATTATAAACGGGAATTTGTACCGTTAGAAGAGCATGTTCCGGGAAGGAATTATATGGCTCTGTTAAAAAAATGGGCTAAGAAAGAAGGTGTTGAATTTGGGGCTGATGATGTAGAAAAAGTTGTTACACAAGAGCAACATATTAATAACATCATTCACACAATTAAAAGACTGAAATCCAGAATTGAAAATTTAAAGGCTAAACTGCCAGAAGGATATATTTATAATGGGGAAACGGATACAGTTACAGCCACCGAAGCAGTTTAATTACACCTTCAAGCCATCAGAAAAACAATACGAACTTTGGCAAGCATTGCATGAGAATTGTCCTTTTTGTGGTGGAGAAGTAATTAAAGTAATTCGTGGTTACGATAAGAATGGTGAAGAGCTATACAAATTTCAGTGTAGCAGTTGTGAGAGCGAGAATATCCCTCAAATGATATTGGGTGGAGGTTCAGCCGGAGGAGGAAAATCTTATATCGGTTGTAACTGGATTATTGAATGTTCTTTACGGTGGTCTGGATTTAGGTCTGTAATCGCACGTAAGACACTCAAAGTACTCCGGGAGAGTACAATGGTTACGTTCTGGAAAATCATCAAACAGATGGGCTTAGAACGTGACGTACATTATACACACAATGACATATTAGGACTGATAACTTTCTGGAATGGTTCGGAAGTACTATTGAAGGAATTATCACCCAGCCCCCAAGACCCCACATGGTCGCGTTTAGGAGGTTTGGAAATTGGTGCAGTGTTCTGTGACGAGTGTGACGAGTTGGACGAAACCGCAGTGGAAACGTTATTTTCTCGTATTCGTTGGATGACATGGGAAACACTGAAAGTTCCTAAAATGTTATTGACTTGTAACCCTAATCTCACATGGGTACGTGATAGGTTTGTTCTGGATGAACATGGACAGGATAAGGTATGTAAAACCGGAGATTATTATGTTCCGTTTAGTTTGTTTGATAATCCAGACCCGACATTTAGAGCGACGTATGAAAGTTCGTTAAATCGAATGAATAAAAAAGAAAAGCGTCGTTTATTGTATGGAGACTGGAGGTATGTTGAAGCGTCTGATTTAGTTTGTTATAAAGGATTCGACAATACCAAACATCTTAAAGATGATTTGTTTGAGAGTATTTATGATAATTACAGACCTGCAATATTATCTTTCGACTTCAATACATATCCATATATGAGTTGTTTACTTATTCAGATAGACTGGGAGAAGAGAAGACTATACGTCTTGAAAGAACTATTAGGAACACCAAAGAATAAACAGGCAAACACGCCAGCACATTCAGCGATGATTAATAAGGCTCTTTTAAAAATGGAACACGAAGGAAGCGTAATCATTACTGGAGACCCAGCAGGAAATCAAAAATCCACACTGGTAGCCGAAGACGTTACGAATTACTCGATTATTCTGAATAACCTTGCTGGGTTTATGCCTACCAGAAAATTACTGGAGAAAGCCCCAGCACAAGCCACCAGAGTTGAATGGATAAATGAAATATTTGAGAATGAGTTTGAAGGTTGGTCTATCGAGGTAGATTCTAAGTGCTTTAAACTTATTGATGATTTGATTTACCAACAAAAGAACCCGGATGGTTCTAAGGAAAAGAAGAAGGTATGGGATGCCGACGCTAAAGTTAAGTATGAGAAGTTCGGTCATTTGAATGACTGTTTAGAACTGGCATGTTGTACTTTACTAAAGGATTGTTTTAGGAAGTTTACCGAGCGTTCTTATACAGATAATGTACAGATATTTACAGCTGATGTTACTCCAGTTTGGGGAAATTATTAAATAACAATGGAAGAAATTTATCAAAGATTTTTACGGAATGTGGATTACCTTAGAATAACCACGCAACAACATTTCGACCAGACTACAAGAAGGTATGAAAAAACCATTCCGATGTCTGAAATTACATCTGAAACACAGATAATCGAAAACATGATTGAGAACTACCAGATTGAAAGTGTTTTGCAGGTAGGTAAAAACATGCGAGATTACAGTCCTTTTATCACATATCCAGAAAGGTCGTTTTTTTGGGTTTTAGGACGTGATGAAGACCAACGGTTCAATGACACACCTTACATGGCAATCGCTCCAATACGAGCGCGTATTCGCCCCACAACAAGTGTTTACTGGTTGGAAGTCCTAAAGGCTGATATTCCAAAACACATTGAATTAGACCCAGTGACAAAAGATATTCCTTTGTATACACAGTTTAATGACTATTCTCCAGACAATTACGTTAAAAGTGGAGAGCTATATTATAAGTGCTTAATTCAAAATGGATTCTCACTCAATAACATACAGCCTCCAAGAACATCATACTGGGTAAATCCGTGGATGCCAGCAACAGCCTCAATCTGGACTGCAAGTGTCTGGAATCTATTGGATATAGTCGAATATGAAGGTGGATATTATCAGCTAACCAATTTAGCCCTGATAAATTATTTAACACCACCGAATTTAGCACCTGACAACTGGACTGCTATTGAGCCATACAATACACTATACAATGCTTATGCAGTAGGAGATATTGTAGTTCTAAACAATGAGCTATTCCAAGCCGTAGGAGAGGTAAATTCACATGAGATATTGGCTGGAAGGAATGTTATCAAGAAAGACCCCCGGAATCCAACCTTAATAAAACATCTAACCCAGTTATCATGGTATGATGTAACGAAGAAACTTGCTCCAAGTAATGTCTCCCAGTCAATCTTAAATGATTACGAAGAAACATGTAAATGGCTGAAAAGTTGTAACAAGTGCCAAATATCTCCACAAGGTATTCCCCGGAATGTTGATGCTGATGGAAATAAAGTAAATGATTGGGCGTTTGCTGATTTTGAATCAGACGCAAGTCAAACCAACTCCGCATGGATGGTATAAAATAATAAAGGCGTAGACCGATGCTTAATTGCAAAAGTCTACGCCTTTTTGTTTGTTGTTTAGATATAATTCTATTTAGAAAATAGACCTAATTAAGCCCCTAATAAGCCATAAGCATACTGATATTCCACAGCTAACTCCATACGATATTCCTATGTACGGAATTAATGCCGGAATCAGCCAGCAAATAACAGAGCATGTTCCCCAGATAACAAGTCCGCTGAACGCGAATCCTGCACCGAAAATCACAGCTACAATAAACACCACCAAAGCAATACCAAATACTCCGGCTCCCGTCAGCCCTAAGCCGACCATAATGTTCTTAAATAATTTCTTCATCGTTTATTAATTTATTTATTACCAAAATCCGCTGGGTTTTCACCCCACGTATTATTATTCCAGTGCTGTATCTGAATATTATCTACTTCATCAGCAAACACTTGTAAAAAGATTTCCGCTTTTCTTATCTCATTATTTTTCTTTTTTGAAGCCGTTCGTTTATTCTTTACCCAACTTATGGCGGTCTGACTATCCGAATAAATAGCGTTTATTTTATAATTATTCTCTATCACCCATTTAATGGCGTGTACAAGAGCTAAAAATTCACCAATATTCACGGTCTGATAACCTAAGTCTTTGTAAAAAATCTTTTCTCTGGTTTCAATGCAGACACCCTGATATTCCGTTTTCTGGTGTTTTTCAGAGTGTGCTGCATCAACCATGATTCCTTCGAGCGGTCGTGTTGTTCGTGTCATTACCAAAATGAAGTGGGCGTTTGTACTGGGAATTGCTCACCAGTTGGCGCACATGCAATATCCATAGTCCAAGTCTTCCAGAACTTACGTCCTAAATCCGTAGCTACATTTGCGTAGTGCCGGAATGAATGATAAGTTCTACGACGGCTTTCAAAACTTATTTTCAAAAGATGTGCGCGGTGCTTTTTGTCTTTTTTACTGATAGATTCACGCCCTTCATACATGTACGCTTTTTTGCGTTTTCTGGGTAGTTTAACCCTTACGATTGTTCCTTCCATTAGTATGTGATATTTTCAGTAATTAGTTTACCATTAATGGATTGAATCATCTTATCAGCATCGAAATGCTGACGTAGAGTTTTAGCAGCGACTATGAATTGACGACAAACTTCTTCTCTGTCTAAAATATCATATCGTTTAGCAAGAACCGCACCAACGCCATTAATCGTGCCAGAATGAATACTTCTGCCTCGTATAATGTCGTAAATAATTGTCTTATTACCGAATTTCACAGTAATCTTATATTCAACCTTTGGAATATATATTGTTTCAATTACAGCCGGAAATGTATGTAATTCAGCTTCAACCACTACATAGCCCTTACCAGACTTCATAGGTCGAACTGTACAATCATACAAAGCGTTCGGAATAATATCAACATTTAATTCCGGGGAAAGCAACACTACTTTTTTAGGGTGTTTATCCGTTTCTGGAACACCTATTAGTGTACTACCCATCTCTCGAACAAAACCAATTAGCCCTTCGGCATTTACTTGTTCGTAAAACTTCAATCTCGTTCTCTTCTCTTTTGGTGCTTGAATTGTTGTCATTTTAAATTCATTTTAATTATTAATATAAACGTAGGAACATTCATTGGTATCGCCTTCGGTTCTTAATGTCCAATTAAACCGGGGAGTACTGGCATTGGTTTGCAACCCTTCATCCAGCCTATTCTACTTCAAGTGTAGCTCAAATACTCAATTCTTTTACGTTTTAGAGAGTGCAAATATACGAAAAATTTCCGAAATAAACAACTTTTTTCGGACAAAATGCAAAAATTGTCGATTATAACCTTGAAAATGTAGAATTTTGTCGATTATAATGTCCCATTTATTGTCAATATTTGGGACAAATTAAACTGCCATATCCGCTTTAATAGCTGGATGTGATTGGTAGTCTAATATTTTGATGTCTTGCATTTGAAAAGCGAATATATCATTCACTTCTGGATTTAACCATAACTTCGGTAATTCCATTTCTTTTCTTAGAATCTGTTCTTGCATTTGGTCTATGTGATTTAGATAAATGTGAGCATCTCCCAAAGTGTGAACAAAATACCGGGGGGTCTTCCCTGTTACCTGCGCAACCATCGCCAGCAATAAAGCATACGATGTAATGTTGAACGGAACACCCAGAAAGAAATCTCCAGACCTTTGGTATAACTGACAATCTAAATATTCCAGATTATCTCCTCCACAATAGAACTGAAACATCGTGTGACATGGAGGTAAAGCCATATAGTTTATTTCAGCTGGATTCCATGCAGTGACAAGTAATCTCCTTGAATCTGGTGTTTCCTTAATTTGTTTTATCAGGTCTGAAATTTGGTCTACCAACATAGGGCAACAATCGTCGTCACTAAAGCCAGACCATTCACGCCATTGCTTAGAGTAAATATTACCCAAATCACCGGGATAATAAACATAGTCAAAATCCCTTGTGCCTTCGTCTGCTGAAATCCATAATTCGCCTTCCTCACAGTCTTTTACTAACTGAATGAAATCGTCAAAAGATATATTGGCATATTCAGAATTAAGGCAATCCTTTTTGACTGAACGTTTAAAGTAATCCCAAGCGTTCAAATCCCAGATATGAATATTGTTTTTCCACAAATCTTTCAGATGCGTATTACCAGCCAAAAAGAACAACAGCTCTCCGATTATGCCTTTGAAAAACATTTTCTTAGTTGTGATTGCTGGGAAACCTTTACGTAAATCAAAACGCATTTGTGCGCCAAATATAGACTTAGTTCCTGTTCCGGTTCTATCGGTTCTAACCTCACCATTATTAATGATGTCCTGTGCTAATTCAAGGTACTGCTTCATCTCTTTAATGATATAAGTTCTTTCGCTTTGTCCATAGTCTTCAATATAATGTCGCTTACTTCTTTTGCAGAGATAGAATCTCCTTTAACCTGCTTTAAAGTGGCGACTTCCATAGGTTTCTTGAATTTTTCAATTACATCCTGTAATGTTTCAATCATATCATCCAACTGGTCGATTCTCTTGTTGGTGTTTGTCTTGTAATTTGAATCAGCCATTTCGATAGTCATATCTATTGGCAATGGCATACCACAAGGCATCATCATATTAGATGTCTTTTTAACAGATGGAACAGACACTAATTGTAATGCCACTCCATCATCCAAAAGATACAATCCCGGTTCAGGATAACTTTCATAATTCCATATATCAGTAGGATGTTCCGTTAAAGTTTTTACCTTAATAAAGGTTTCTGCCTTTATTTTTGGAACATTTTTAACAGACTTTGTAATAGGGGTCTGTTCAGCGCATTGAGGCTCAACCCCCTCATTTTCTTTGCTCATTTTGTATTTTTAATAGTTTAGTGTAATACTTATGGTACTTTATCAGTCTTTCGACATCTTTTAGTGTAAATTCTGGAAGGCGATGTACTTCCATATTGTGTCGCATATCTGCCAGCTTTACTTCAATTACAACTGGGTGGCAATGCTCTATTCGGAATATGTATCCAGAATAGTCCTCATGTTTGAATCTGGTAAGTTGCTGAATATACATTACCAATCCCTTTGGTATTCCAGCACCAATCAAAATATTAGGTGTGAAGTTTTTATTGTCTTCCAGAACATCGTGTAATAAAGCTACTATTTTTGCTTCATTTGATTCGCAATATTCAGATACTTGCACAGGATGCAGTAAATACGGTTTTCCAGCCTTATCTGTCTGGTTGGTATGTGCTGTCGTCGCTAAACCTAATGCAAGGTCGTATAGTGTCTTAAATTCATTATTTGTCATATAACTCGTCTTCAATTTCTTTTAGATTTTCATTTAATTTTTTATCAGTTCTACGAATATCTCCAATGAAATCCCGGAAATCATTATAGAACCCAGCAGGGTCAGAAGAGAAACCACATTTGATATGCTGTTTGTATATATCAGATATGGTTTCTCTTTGTAATACATTCATACTACCAAGATTTGCGAGAGTTCTTATTACGCTTCGCCCATGTCTGGGATTCAGACTTTAACCTCGCATCTGTGTAAAATGTTGGCATAGGTATTTCAGGACGGGCGTGAAATGGAAAAGTGCGTTCAAGGTTTTTAATTCCCTCTAACGTTTCGGTATCCATTTTTCTACCGTCAATAATTTGAACATCAGCATTTTCACACGCAATTCTTAGACTGGCAGCTTCCACAAAAGACTTTTCGCAACCGCCACCGCCAATTATCACAATACCGCTCATATTCCAGTACTTAGTATTTTCATAAATCTGAATAGTCTGAATCCCAGAAAATATACAGATACTATTTTATACTTTTCAGTATGTTTATCACTGCGATTGAAGCGATTAGTTCTAATCCAATCATGCACATTGTTTTTTCTTGTGCTTTCTTTTACTGTAATCATTTGCTAACTTTGTTTTTAGTTTCATAATAACGCTTATATTCCTGATGTGAGTTCCATATTTCGGGATAATAACTATGCGTATATTCATCCAGTCTTTTATCACATTTACGTAGTTTATCCTTACTTATTGTATCCATTTGAGGAACTAATATATCTCCCTCTTTAATATAACGACAAGTAGCCGTTTCCATAATGCTTGTTTTTTCTTTCATTATGGCAATTATATTAGGGTCTGAACGATACTGGCGTTCTAATGTAGCCCAGTAAACATTTTGCATCATAGCTTCATCTATTGCTGCTCCTTCTGTTCTGTCGATGTCGTACATTGCTCTTCTCCTTTCTGTTCTAAGTAACGTTGATAAACCTTAGTGTAATATTCTACATATTTGAGAGTTGCAAATGCCATTATAATTAAAATCACAATAGCCAGCAAAGTAACCAATACACCACCAGACAACAAACAAATGATTGTATGTGATGTACACAATATGGCTGTAATAGCCCATATAATACTCCAAATATACTTTTTCATGTTAGTATCTTACTTGTATTCCAGCATTTTGTAATGTTTGCTGTAATTGAAAATTCATTTGCCCCATACTGGAGGAAATAATTGTTGCAACGAATTGCATTAATATTGCTCCAGAATTTTCGGTAATACATTTTTCCAGTGCTTGTCCAACAACTATACCAGTTTGTTGGTTATAACGCACATGGAAATCATTAGAATCCAAAACGGTTTTTATTGTTTCAGTAAACTTCTTTGAGAGTGCTTCTTCAACAAGTTTCTTAAATGGAGAATGAATTTTTTCTCCTCTACAATCCGTTCCGTCACGTGTCCATTCATCAATAACACCTTTAACCATGATAGTCCACTGGTCGTCTGGAATCAGGTTTACAAAGGTTTCTTGTATTTTGGCTTTAACGCCAGCCATTAAATCGGCATTTGCAATTCCATTCATTGGTTATGGATAATTTGATTTGTTTTGTACTCACGACGGTCTATTTCAGCCGCTACCAAAGAACCAGCTATAATTAGCCGTTCGCTATAAGGTTTAGCACACAATGTATGCCAATATTTCATATCCCAGCCTCTCGGACAAACAGAAGTAGGAGCAAAGATGTCTTTTCTTAACAAGACTGTTGCTGCTTCCAGTAATTGTCCATTGGGATTATATTCCGCATCTTCCTGAACAGTGTATTTATGGTTTCGGCGTTCGGTGGTAATAAGGTCTATTGCTGTCATCTGGTATAACTTTTTGTATGTTATTAATTTTTCGTATCCTAATCTTAGCTCCGGGATATTGTTTTAAGACGTTATTTAGCTCTTTTTGGAGGTTTCGTTTATTTATGGCATCCAGTACCCACCTATAAGAATTTTGTTCCATATACAGCTCCCAAAGAGCATCATTTACAGTCTGGTTTACATACTTAATGGTAAATTCCGGTTTGTAATAAGTTTCAACCGTAAAAATGTAATCCATTTCATATTGCTGGTTGTCAAATTCTGCTACCAGCACTGTTCCCGTTGGCTCGGAAGACCATATTGGTGTATTCGTTATTGCTGCACCAGTAAATACCAGCACACAACAAACAATTACGCCAAAATAATACATGTGCCATTTCTTTTTGAAGTTTTTAAAAAATTCTTTCATACTATTCAATTTTAAGTAATTCATTCAAACTATATTCTAAATCTCCTTTAGACTGGATTATTTTATCCAGTATGTGCTTTTTCTGTTCGCCAGAAGTAGCTAATCCATACGCTTCAATAAGCGCAATTACATTTTTCACTGGCGATAATTTATTTCTTATACGTGCATTAATTGTTTCCATTTAATTCTGCTATTTTACGTTCTCTGGAATCTTTAAACGGAGCATCTATCCATAATTCCCAATTACCAGAAAAACGCGCCTTAAACACTTCCATAGCCAATTCGTGAACATCTTTTAAGGTATTAAACTTTGGTATTTGTTGTCCAACTCTGTAATATTCATAATGCTTCTCCGCTTCACAAAAAGCCTTTTCGTCTTCATCTTTATCAGCCTGTGTAACAGCGCGTGTCAATGTAAGACTATAAGAATAACTGGAGAGGGGGTTATCTTTCTCCCAACCTCCAGACATTGTAGAGTGTCCGGGTTCGTCTACAAATTCCATATTTACGCCTTGAATATACATTTCAACATAATAATGAATAGCATCCGCACATTGTCCGCGATAAGTGCTTATTTTAAGCGTAACGCGCCTTTTTTCGTTCTGTTTACGATAGCCCCAAGTAGGAACAGCACGTAATTTACGAATAACGCCATTTCGTTCCGTTTCGGCTTCATAGCCCAGTCCGCAATCATCTGTAAATATATCTGGATAATTAAACTCCAAATCTTTACATTGGCTTCTTTCTATTATTTCCTGTCGTTCCATTATTAATTCATTGAAATTAATACCTTTTCGTTTTCAATAGCAAATTCAAAATCTTTGTCAATGTCGAATATATCAGTTTCCAAATCGTCTTCCAAATCCTCTACTGTTCCCCAAATATCAAGGTTATTTACAATCCAGCGTTTTGCTTCTTCCTTTTGTGCTGGTGACAAATCATAGTAGCTTACTTGTTCCATTACTTTACACGCATTATGATTGCTTTTTCCGTTTCGTTATCTCGACAGCAGTTAAAAAACATAGTTTCTTTAACTTCCAGTTTGGTTAGTTCGTTTACACGTTCTTCAAGCGCATAAAGCCATTCTGCGTCATTTGTTTCGCCAATAGGAGCGTTTAAGTCAAACATTATTTGTGTCACTTGTCTTTCGTCTTCACTGTGCATATATTGCTCTACTCTGCTAAATTCCGGGAGAAACAATATATATTGCCTTTGCAGCAAATCTACTGCGTCAATTAATTTTCTTACTTTCATAATTATCTATGCGTTTTATGTTGTTTATTCTTTTTTCTCCGAGCAATACGCTCTTTGTGTGCATGTTTATAATCCAGTTTACGCAATTTCTTACATTTTGGAACAAATGCACCATTATTATATTTAGTATGCTCTTTGGTAAGTTCATACATACTTTGCGCTCCATTCATACAAGCCGCAGCCAAACTCATAAAAGCGGCTGTAATTCTACCTCTGTTTTCTGCTCTCATATTATAGCCTCCAATTTAGATAATGCTTTCTTTTCAGCGTCTTCTAAGCAGCATACGAAGTCATCTCCCGAATACCAGCCTAAGTCTTCGTCATATTCTTTAAAACAGCGAGAATTGGCTGTAAAAAGTATTTTTGATAGCATTTTCATTCCAGCATCCGAAATACCTGAAATTGTTGTTGTTCCGTTTTTATTAACTGTTACTTTCATAATGATTTATTTTTGCTGGAAGGAGAGAACTTAATCGCTCCTTCCATGTTATTTATTATTTCTTTCTGTAAATTGGAAAGCGTCCGCGACCACCATTATTGGGGTAAATCGGCTCAATTATTTCATAGGGAATAGATGTTAGTTCCAGTACATCAAATTTGCACCAAGTTTTAACACCAACCCATTGTACTCTTGCGCGTTGTTTCTCTGCGTCAATTTCTATTACGTTACCAATGCGCCCAACAACGTAATCGCCTTTACTTCTTACTACTTCATCTCCGATTTTAAATTTCATATTACCTCCATTTTTATGAGTGTGTGTGAAAATCTTTCACATATTTCATTGCCTAAAGTACTGCCGAATAAACCGCCACTTATATGGAAATTAAAAACTACGTTTTTATTACTATATTCAGGAATTATCAGCGGTTTAATGCAATAAGCCTGTAACAACTTTTTTAATTCCGGTATACTTTCGTATTTAATAATAATTTCACAATGTTGCATAACTTTATTTTTTACTGTAAAACTCTAATTCTCAATATGCACGTATCGTGAAATGATGTTTCTATTTTAGCAACAAAATGTTCACTAAATCCATGTAGCATAGTAACAAAACCCTGAATTGCTTTAATTGCAGCATGACAAGCAAAAAAAGTACAACCTTCCAAATCTACATCGACATAATTTCTGTCACAATCAAGTTCAGGATAATACACTCTTGCAGCTGGCAATATGCTTTGAATTGCGCCTTTAAAAAAGCGGCTTCGGTCTTCATAATACGCAGACCAAAATTCGTCTGTATTCGCCACTTCAATACCTTTGATGATTAATGTTTTCATAATAATGTTTTTATTGTATCGTTAAAAACTGTATAACGTGAATTTGTGACGTTTTTTAAAGAGGATATACCTTGAACTAATACATCAAAACCAAGTCTTTCCTCTCTTATATGTTCCGAAGCCTTTGAAGCGTCAATTTTGTAATAATATGCCGTTTCTAAACCTCCTCTTTGGTCTTCTGGTAAATCCATTACAGCCCCAAATGTGAATGTAATATCCAAAGAAGCTAAATAATTTATCTTATCCGATAGTGTCATAATATTCAATTTTAAGCCGCAAACCTACGAATTATTTCCCAGACCTGCAAATTTATTTTGTTAAAAATTTATAATTTGATAGGAAACGCATAATGATGCGATATTTGTTTCTGTTTACATGTTCGTCGCCAACTTATACCGACAGCAAAATACAACCATTCAAAACACAAGTGATAAAGACCATATCCCCGAAATGGGTTGGTAATTGTTATTACTGGCGTAAGGAACATATCATTACTACATTTACGTGGATTAAACCAGCGTACCAAAAGCCCCATATTCTTAATTCGTACTTCCATTTTGAGCTAATTTATTTATTTAATTCATACGAAACGCCCACATTTAGTAATTGTCTTTCAATGTCTTCTTTTTTAGCCCATCTACTATAATACAAAGTGGTTTTAGATAATTCTAAAGTATCTGTTTCATTAAATGCTTTATACGCATAGGTGTCAATATCATTTGTGAAATAACTTTTTATCAAAAAATTCTTTCCAGATAATTTATCTTTTAACAACCATTGAGTGCGCAATTTTATTATCTTACTTTCCATAATCGTAATTTTTACACCAGCCAAATCCAGCTAAATTCCGAAACGTCCATTTTAAATAGCTGCATGATTTCAACCATTCCTTTTAGTTTCTCCAAGTCTTTTTCGAGGCTTGAATTTAATTTACATTTACATTCCAACGCCTTTAGTATTGGTTTTGCCAACTGTTTTGCAGTAGCCATAGATTGTTCAATACCATTTTCGACTGTATTTACAAACTTCATTACTCTTTTATATTCTGCGTTTTCCATATTAAAAATCCTCCTCTTCGTTTTTTAAAATATTTCTAATATCCTGCAATAAATAATGTTGTTCATCTGCATAATCTTTCATCTCCTCCCAACTTTTACGTGCAGGAATAAGGTCTTCCGACATTCTACGTTTCATCATAGTGTAATTTGGCTCATTCTTTGCAAATAACTCTTTTATTGCTTCAATTTTTTCTTTATCAGACATAATTAAATCCCCCAAATTACGTGATTAATAAACGGTGTTACATAACTCATTATCCAACAAAATGTTAGACCAGCTGCAATTAATGCAGCACCTGCAATTATTCCAAATTGCGCCCTGTCTGAATTTTTCATGTTATTGGCTTTGAACCCCCAATATACGAATTTGTACTATATCCATACACAATAACACCAGTATGAATAACTCTAATGTCTTTTGTGCTTAGATTAAGGCTATTTAAAGCATTTTCTAAAGACTTTGCCGACATCTCTGATACCTGATTACCATTACGAATAAATAGTGTTTCTAATGCAGTTAAAATAACTTCATCAGGATTATTGTATGGAACTTGATACTGGAAGGTTACATCAAGTCCATATTTCGGCTGTCCGTCTTCATAATAATCAAAAGCATATTCTGTCCTGCTTTCGGCTGTTTCTACATTTGCAGGAAATGTAACTTGTTCCTGCAATTCGTCTATCACTTCGTAAGTGCAGGAATTTAGACCTGCAATAATAATTCCTAAAATTAAAATGTACTTTTTCATATTTGTTATTTTAAAACATTATATCACTAAAATCATAATCACTGTAATCTTTCAGAGATTTTAATCTCCGATATTCATGGACAATCTCCATACATTCAGTAAAAGAACGCTGTGAAGTTTGTTGCATTTTCTTTGCCAGTTCCTCCAAAGGTTTACCTGTTGTTGGGTCATAACCATCTTTGAGGCACGCTTTATAATTACTTTTATAATAGGTTTCCCGGCTCATAACTCCGGGAAAGCCTCCACTACAATATGCCATTGTTTTTATTTATTAAGTTGTTGTAATTTTTCCAAAAACTCTTCTTTGGATACATAATAACCATTTATAATATACGTTAAATGTTTATCAGAAGTATGACGATAACAATTTTTACCGTCTTCCAGTGCAAATAAATAATCGTTAGTCGATAATATGTATTCGTGTCCAGTCCAACCGCCAAAACCCCAGCCATTATTAGTATTGACTGGAATTTTATTTGCTTTGTCTTTAAATTCCTTTATCGTCTTCATATCTTTACAAGTTATTTTCGTGCTTTTTCATGTAAGTTATTACCCATTGAGCAATATAGAATTTTTTCTCTCTTATGTTTACATAGCCGATAACCGAGCCTTGTAATTTTTGGCAGGTAAAACCGTTTTCGTGTCTGCTTTGGCGATATAATTCATAGCTGCCTCTACAAGAGTATCGGTCAATATCATAACCCAGCGGAAAAGCGTTTTTAATTGCGCAAAAATCTTTATCCGATACTTCAAATGCCGAGCCGTAAGGTAGCATTATTACGTCTTCACTTACAGCAAGTTTATTTATTAATTCTTTCATTTTAATCGTTTTTAGATGAATAAACAAACGCCATTAATTGCCACAAATCTACTTCGTGTACAAGTTTTTCCGAGCCTCCCCTATTCTTATGGTGGTAATTTACAAAACAAGTATTGCCCTCGCTTTTAAAGCTATCCACGCTTACATCACTGGAAAGCAAATCGTTGTTCAAATAATCCTCTAATAAATTGTATAAGTCCATAATTTTAAACTTTAAACTGTAAATATTCTGTATCAAATATAAAACCTGCCAAACGCTGGTAGGCGTTCGGTGTAGTTTTGAAGTTATCCCAAAAAGTCGCACCATGTTTTAATAAATAGTCACTTTCTAAGCCTTCGTAATCCTCTGTATAGATTACGCCTATTGTCCAAAGGTCTTCACAACCCCAGTCCAAAATTGTAAGTTCCTGTGGAATTGGAGAATACTCTTTATCCCACTGCTTGAACTCAAATGTTTTTTCGTCAATTTTTTTGCAGAACTGTAAAGTCATTGAGTTGGTTATGTGCCAGCCTTGTTTGCGCAATTCACAAAAGTCGATTAGCTTTGCAGCCTCTTTCATAGCCGTTTCATATATAGCTTCAAACTCCTCTTCAAATATAGCCCCATTTTGAGGCTCATTTACGTCTATTTGCGGCTCATTCTGGATATTTGGAACACCAGTAAAGAAAGACTTAATGCGCTTCCAATAACTACCTAAAACAAGCCCTAAACCACCCAAAATAATAGGTGTTTCGACTACAAAAAAGAATAATTCGTGTATAATATAAAAACCTAAACAAATTGCTATGATAATTCCGTATATGCTTTTCATACTCAATTCATGTATTTAATTCGTTGTAACATCTCTTCGTGTTCACTTTTATTTCCCATAAACACAAACACCCCATTTTTCTCAAATATCCTTTTGTTGCCGCTTACAATTCCATATACTGGCAGTAAATAATCGTGTTGCTCTTTTGTGATAGGATAATTTGTATATCCCCAAGACGAATAATTTCCCATAATATTTAATTTTTGAGCAGCAAAGGTAAAATTAATTACCAGTGCTGCAAATTTATTTGTGTTAAAAATACTTAATTCAATTTAGATACTTCCAAATTGTATATGAATAACCAGAGCCACCACGATAAGCGATGCCGTTTTCCAGTTCATCAAACGCCTCCCAAGTTTGATTATCTATTTTTACATAATTATCATGGAGAATAGCCCAGTCTTCGACAAATGTTTCCAGCATTTTTTGAAGTTTGGGAATATCTTTGTCCTCCAATAAATAACTGAAATCAGCATAAACTATTATTGTTTCGTCTTCATTCTCGAATGTTACATAGCAAATTTTGGAATTATTTACCCGTATCATATCGGGGTCGCCCTCAAACAATGAAAGTACATCGTCAATATCATTTTCCTCCATAAATTTACGTATGTAATTATTTTCATACGCATTTTCCCAACTTAATATAATTGTTTTCATATTATTTGTTGTTTATGTATAAATCAAGTGCCAGAAATATTATTTTTACGTCAAATATCTGGAATGTTGCCAGCTCTCCGTTTCGAGAGGATAATTTCCATGCTGATGTCCGTAAACCTTTATTGTTGTTTCCATGCTTGTTTACAATTTGCATTACTTTATCTTTGTGTAACTTAATTGCTCCAATACAAGCACTAATTTCGCGCTCTTTAGCGGCTGCAATTTCTATTTGTTTGTTGTTGTATTCTGTTTGTATTTGTAACATCTTTGCACGCTCTTTATTGCTCCAACGTGCTAATTTATTACGTGCATCTTTTGTAATTTCTATATAATTACCATTTTTGCCACCTCGCGGTGCATCATTTTTAAATCCGTAAAATACTCCCAATTTACATAAATACTCTTGAATAGTGCGTAAATTCACCGACGCACCATTTTTATATCCATTAGGCGTAATTAGGTAAATTGCCTGTCCATTGTGTAACTTTTGTTCGTGCAGTAATAAGCTATAAACTGCATAAGCGTTATTTTTTAATTCTCCGTTTTTTGTGCGCAAAACTTCGTTTGCCAATACTTCAAAATTTTTCATTTTAGTAAGTTTTTAAATTGTTATTAAATAAAATCAAAAATATCTGTTTCAAAAATACATTCGGCAATTAAAGCCATACCTTTAGCGAAACCATTATCCGCTATCACTTTGCCATAAGAGTATCCATAAGGGCTTAAATAGTCATGTAATTCGCCTGAATATTCTTTAACGTCGATAGTTGCCTGTATCCAGTTTTTGCTATCATTGAATTGCTCCTCTGTTAAATCCTCTAATATTGGCGGCACACTTTCATTTGTAACGTTATTCCATTGTTTAAAACAGTACTCCGCTTCACAATTTTTGCGGCTGGGGTTTAACCAATTTTTTTCGCGAAACTGCAAACTATCTCGGTCGGTACATTCCCAGCCTTTTAAAAATTCAGGTGTTCTATTAAGCTCAAATTTACCCTGCCAGCCCTGAATATCGCTGTTTAAAATTTCGCGATTAATTCTGCCTTGATTAGCAATACACGCGGCAATTTGTTTTTGTGTAATCCTTTTCATGTTACTTTTCCTCCCTGATTTGTGCTATATCTAAAGATAGCGCGATAAAACCATTCTGTTTGTAAAAAATATCCTCCCAGTAAGACAAAGAGGCAAGCGACGAAAACATACATTTACCCATATTGTCCATAACACGTCGCCCAAGTAACGGACGTTTTATTCCCTCTTTTTCCAAAATTCCGCGAACACTCTGCATATATTTTGGGTTAAAATTCAATTCATATATAAACATGATGTTATTTGTTATAAAAGTTATTAATTGAAACTATCTGGAAATTTTGCATCGGTAACGCATTTACTTCGTGCATACTCAATAATGCGTTATATCCGTTTACATAAAAATATGTATCGTCATCATTTTCTCCCATATCTAAAGATAATTTTATTTCGACAATATCCTCCCCGTCTTCGTCTTTAATCGTGCAATTTGCGTATAATTCGTTTTTGTATTCCGCTGATTTAAAAAGTTCATTGTAATACGCTTGCGCCTCGCTATGTTCGTTACAGATTAAGCAAAAGTCTTCATATAATTCTGCTATCGTAAATATACCGCCTGTTTCTGTATCATTCCAATACACAACATCTCCTACTTTAAAATCGTTTTTCATAACTTTGTTGTTTAAAAATTAATTACTATTTACCACCAAATAAAAAACCAACTTGATGATGATTTTTGTTCGTTTGGGTCTTTCGGGATAAAGCAACTTAAAAACCACTTTAAAGCCCAGAAACCGACCGCCAAATATACTATAAATTCCATACTATTAAATTTTATTTGCAGGGCTGAAAACGGCTTAAAATCGCTTTCAGCCCCATATTATTTACTCGTCATCCCCACCAATGAAAAAACGTTTGTTTATGTCTTCGTGGTCTTGACTATTTACACACTCTCCATCAAAATAACTGTCATCCTCAAAAACATCTACACGCCATCCACCAGCGACAGAATTATCTCGAATTAAATATACGCCAGTTGCATATATTCTGTCTTTTTGTTCAATAAACTTTTTTACTGCCATAATTATTGTTTTTCTATAAACCATTCCTTTTCAGGCTTACTGTTACCAGTTGCCTCTATTCTATTACCGTCGAAGTCGGCATCACTTTTATAAAAAAAGGTATCCTCTTCTATGCTGTCTACTCTCCAACCGCCCTGAACAGATAAGTCACGTACTAAATACGCACCAGTAGTATAAACGCGGTCATTTTCTTTAATATATTGCTTTGCCATGATTATAAGACATTAAGTTTTAATTTTAATAAAATATTTCGCCTTTTCTCGGTTATTGCTCCGATTTGCTGGAGATATAACAAAATATCATAATACGCGTCGTTTGCGCCAGAAAAACGCAACTCTAAATAGTCGTTTGCGCGTTTACCACACAATACAAAAACGAAGTGTGAAAACCAATGTAATCCGTATGATGTTATTTCTGTAACCTGAACCAGTCCTTTATCTTTTCTTTCGGCAAAAATTAATTTGCGTTTTGCAGCACTGGATAGGAAACCCTTTATATCCTCCTCGAATTGTTCCCGTCCGTAATAATAATTATCCTCTAATCTCTGCAAATGATATTTTGACAATTTTAGTTTCATAATTTAATCCTCCTTTATTTTTTCGTAAATAGCTGTACCATCGGAGAAACCACCGATAACACGTAAAGCCGTTGTATGTTGTTTGTATATATTCTCAATTTCCTTTTGTAAATCTGCATAAACCGCACTAACTTTGCGGATAATGTTGTTTCGCTGCATTTTTAGAAAGCCTTTATTAAGGTCGTTACATTCATGGTCGGTAATATCAAAATAGCTTGAAAACTCCTCGAAATCATAATCTATTGTATTAATATTAATTTCGGAAACATAATCCAAATTTGCACCGTCATAATATCCCGACGAAATAAAGCCAATTAAATTTACCTCGCAGTCCAGCCCAGCAAATTTAAAAGCATGATAAACAGTTCCCAGATAATTACCTTTGTTATGGCAATTCTTTTTGTACGCTTCATAAAAACCGCCCTTACATTTGTCGGTCTTTAAATTCTCAATGTCGCACGTTACACTGCTTTGTATATCGTCGAAATCTATATCGTTTCCATAAAAAGCATAAACCGCGCTTGCTTCATAACTGCAAAAATTCCTTGTACCCATAATTAAAATTTTTAGTAAGTTATTGTTTTTAAATCATATTTTCAGGATTAAAAATATCCCCAATTTCCACACCTACAAGCCGCCCATTGTCAAAACAATGTTTTACGCCTGAAAGCGATACTATTAAACATTCTGAATGTTCCCCGTCATCTAAAGAGGAAATCTCGAATAATTCAATACCAGCGTTAAAAAACGCCTCTGCTATTTCGTAACTCGGAATAATACCGAACGCCCAGTTATCAGCACTTATATATCTAATTTTCATAATGTTGTTTTTTTTATTGTGTTTTTAAAATCTTTTTTGTCCACTATGGTGGGTATACCGCCACAAATTGGACACCAATATTCACTATCTATCAAGTCCTTTAATTTTTTGGTATTTATCTCTACCCATGCTAAAGACTGAACTTTATCCGAGCCGCATTTTGCACAAACTTTTTTTATCATAACTTTTATTATTTATTCGTTTTTCTACTTTAGCGGCAAATTTATAAGCCGCGTTTATTTTATCCGTTTCAAGTGCGAAGACTGGAAACAATTCCAGCCCCCCACTATATTTAAGCATTAAATGTTCCATATTAATACAGTTTATCCACTTGTAAGCCGTCTTCATTCATTGACAAATGAAAGCCGGACTTTATTAGTTTTTCCACACAACCCGGAACGCATTTAGTAATATGTATTGTCCACTTTTCTATCCCCATACTGCCTACGAAACCGTCTTTAGGCTGGTTTATTGTTATTTTGCTGGTGTGGTATTCACTTATTATCTCAATAGCTTGTAAGTATGTTTTTTTATCCATAATTGTAAGTTTTAAAATTCTATATATTCGTTTAATTTTGCCGCTGCTTTTTTAGTTATGCAACCAGCATTGACTAAGCGACGCATCATAATTTGGTTATGAAAATAGTCAATACGATTAAGCCCCACGCCACCAATTACAATACAGTCGCGTCCGCTTACTGTTTTGATGTTATATCCTGCAAGCACGTAAATAAGTGCATGAAAGTTTAACGCGCATTTCGGAGCAATTTCCCGTACTTTTATGGTGCTTCTGGACTGGGTTATGTCTACATTTACGTAAACCAATTTACCAGCCTTGACAGCCTTTAAAAAGCGTATTGCATGGCGATTTAATTCCTCTATATTTACATCCCATTCTTTGGCGCGTTTTGTTTGTTCCTTATCTAAAATTATTTGTTTCATAACTGTAATTATTTATTTATTAGTGCAATATTATAAATACTTTTGTTCGCTTGTTTTTCGTCAATTACCAGCGTTTTTACGGTAATTAATTTTTTAAGTTTCGACAAATGTTTGTCGCGTTCCGTTTCGTCCTCAAAAATTACTTGATAACCTTTTGCTACTTCTTTAAGTCCGTAGCCCTGCAAAATAATTTGCTCGGTTATTGTCGGCAACCATACTAATATACAATAATATTTTTTCATATCTATAAAATTAAAAAGTGAAACCAACATAAACTATCTTATCTCCGCTCACAAGTTTTTCTGCATTTACATCGTCAAACTTTGTAAGGCTATATTTTTTCAGTTCGCGAACATATTCACCTTTTACCCAAACTGGTGATTTATCGTTATCTTTTAGGCGAATAAATTCACCCTTTTTAATATCCCGTACTTTTTTCATAATTGTACTTTTTAATCGTTTAATAAAATAAAGCCATATTTCGCGCTGTTATTACGTTTTAAAGCAACGCCAGCTACATTTATTTTGCCGCCATTTGGCAAATAAGAAAATACTTTAATTTCGTCTAAAATTGCCCGTTTGTCTGTAAGTTCTACACGAATAACCGACCCAGTGTTAAAAACGCTTACATCAAAAATAACATATTCACAATTCGACTGCAATATGTTTGCTTTTTGCGCATGGCTTAATAGCTCTAAATAATTTTTAATTTCCATAACTATATATTTTTTTGGTTTATAATTCACTTTAAAAAGCGGCTAACTATTTTCACAACACCCAGCCGCCAACTAATTTTATTACTAACTTAAAACGCCCTTATTTTGTGACCCGACCACAAAGCACGCCAGCAATTAAGCCCCGTTTAAGGTGCAAGGCTGGTGAAGTTCCAGCCCTGCAATATTATTTATAAATCCATATCAAAAAGTATTGCCGCCTCTATTATAAAGGCTACATTTACATTGTTTACCTCAACATTTTTCATAAGACAGACTTTTATTGCTGCAACTATAACAGCGTCGTTTGCCTCTGCTATAATTCGGTTAGTGTAGGCTGGATAGTCCAGCAATTCCGCGTACAGTTCACACTCTCCGTCCGACCCATCGACAAGGTTAAACGGTATAATATACGATTTTTCGTTTATATCGTATATGTCATAATCCTGAATATGGCATTTTGCAACCTCTAAACTATTTACCGCTTGTTTTGCTGGATAGCAAGCAACCACTAAAAACATAGCGCATAAAGCAACCGCGCCACAAAGCAAACTAAATTTTAAATTTTTCATAATCATTAATTTTTATAATATTCAATAATTCCGTTAATTTCATTTTCTACTGGCAAATATTCCTTTGCCGTTTCAGGCAAATCAAAAATTGACTGTATGCAGCCCGTTGTGCTTGCATAACCAAAATATTTGCTACCTAAAGGGCAATAAACATACCCTAACATAGTAAGCGCGTTTACAACTTCATTCACTGAAAGCGACGAATTTACAACGTCCGCAATAATTTCGTAATGTAACATAATTTTTTCAATTTAATAATTAATATTGTGCCGTTGTGGGTATTGCTCCCATTATCAAACCACGTTTGCAACGGCTTAGGCTTATAGCCTTATTTCGGTCATTTCGTCTAAGCAAAAAATAGCAATTTGTTTTTCATGTTTGCCGACCTCAATAGCCATATTTTTATCATGCAGTATTTTAACACTGTCGATATAAATAGTATTGGTTTCGCTATCTATCCAACCGCCAACAATACCACGATGCAATAAAGCGTGCTTAACCGCCTTTTTAAAGTCGTTTGAATTGTTTTGAGTTGCAGCATAAGCAACACTGTAACCGCTTGTTTCTTTAGCCTCCGTTAAGAGGTTATAAGTAAACCCGTTTGGGTTATTGCGAGCAACATTTAAAACGTCCTCACAAAGTTCTGAAATTTCGTTACTTGCATCAAAAATGCAGGTGCGAACTTGCTGTTTTGTTAGTCGCATATCATTGTTTTTTAAACAAAATATGCAAACATCGTTGTTTTCCCAATAGCCCAAAAATTCTACATATTGCGCTGTTTTGTAATCTGGTGCGAAATATAAATATACTTCGTTTTGTACTAAATTTTTCGTTTTCATAATTTTTAAAATTAAAATGATTAATAAATATTGTGCGGTTGTTGTTATCGCTACAAGTTAAACCCTATTTTCAGGCTTACAACCGCTTTGTTATCGTTATATTGTTTCGTCTAAACTACGAAAATTATTTTTGATAACTTGTTTTTTGTCCTTATAAGATACGCTTTTTTAAATTTCCACGTTTATAAGTCTTTCAGTACGTCAATGAACTAAACCGTTTAACACTCGGCTACTTATTAGTATTTTGTTTCACTCCTGCATAGTGTTATTTTCGCATGGAGAATAAAGAATTTTGTTTTATTGAATAACCTTTGTTATTCGTTTGCGGTTGCAAAGTAAGTAACGATATTTTAAACTACAAAATTTTTAATGTTAAAAATTATTAAACTCTATTTAGTGCTGTATCTCAACATGGAAACCGTCGCATAGTGTATTTTAATAATAAACAAATAAAGAAGTTTAAAAAAGTGTTTCTCTCTTGAAACCGAAAGCAAAGATATAGCGACTTTTTAAATCTCAACTACTTTTTTTAAAATAAAAATTTTTATTGTACAAAACTGCCGTTTTCGAGGACGAAACCCCCAGTTTCAAGGACGAAACCGAAAATAAACTTTTTTGATGATATAAATAACTGTTTTTCAGTCACTTATAAAATAACTATATTGATAATCAATGTTTTATAAAATGGAAATAATCGGTTTTTTGTATTTTTCTGGAGAGCTTGATATATAGATAGTTAGTTTTTAATAGTCTGAAATACAACAACTTATAAAGGTCTTTTTTCTTATTTGTTTAAAACATTGAAAATAAACGCTTTAAGAAAATAGGACTATAAAAACATAGTATTTTGTTATTTTTTGATATATAAAATACTGGTGTTCAGTGGAATATAGATGCTTTTTCATTCAGGACTGAAAATATATTTTGCAACAAAATACGCCTAAGGAAATAAATACAATAAAAAATGAAAATTGCGAACAGGAACGCGATAAACTAAATTTTATAGTTTGACTTAAAATAAAGATATTCAACGTTTTAAATAAAAATGGGTGCAAATTTGCCTTGTCTGGTTGCTATTTTCGCACTATAATAGTGTTGTATCTATTCTTACTTCGACAATGGACGAATAAATGTACATCGGTGTATATGCTTTTAGTCCTGAAAAAATATTTTTTAAAACAAAGAATAAATAGTATAAGAGAAGAGATACAATAATAAGATAAACAACATACAATAAGATAAAGTATATATAACATTCATTGCATACGCATACATACGCGTGCGCGTGCGTAGGTCTGGAAATATATTTTTAAGGAAAAAGAATAAACAATATATATATACATAGAGAAGGAATACACAATAAAAGTATAAAATTTTGTAGTACAAAAAGTCCTTTTCTTTTCAGTCTTCGGAGAAGACAATACAAAAGGTTGTATTTCAGTGGTTTAAATAAAGATAGATATAAATATACTTATAAATTGTAAGTTTGTGAACGAATAAATATAATAAATTAAAAGAAAAACGAATGAAAAAGTTTTAATCTGAAATTAAAAAGTGTTTTTAAAATTAAAAAGTGTTTTTAAAATTAAAAATAATTTAATTGACTGAAAATGAATAGTTTAAAAGAAAATAGATGACGTTTTTCAACGAATGGAGAAATAAATGTTTTTTGTGTGTTTTGCAGTGTTTTTCGTGGTTTTTTAAAGGTTTAATAGTCAAGTAGTTAAAAAAAAAGAAGGGATTATCTAAACGCTAAATACTTGATAATCAGTCTTTTAGCGTTTTTTAGATAACTGTTTGTAAATCAAGGTTTTACTACTTATAAAAGTGAAACTTATTTTTTAATTAATTGTAAATCAAAGAGTTATGAAATTAGAAAATAAAATGTTAAAATAATTAACTTAATGAATGTGAAGACTATGACGATTTCATCGGTGTTTGGAGGGGGCTAATGTTAAAAAATAAAAAAACCGACCACCCCCTCTTTTCTGGTGCGAGTACCGTACTTACACTGGGTCTTCCTCCAGTAAATTGACAAAATAACCCCCCAAACACACTCATTCCACCGTGCCGCCATACTCGGACATTTTCTTGGACACCTTGTCTAAGTTCTGTGGATGTTCTGGTGATGTGCCTCTGTACGCTCTGTAAGACGATATGCGCGACTGGTATATTCCTACCCATATAGTTCTTAAAAACTTTTTTATTCTCTCCCGGAGCGACCGATACAAGAGATACCTGTAAGCCCGATTTCGCATTTCGTGAATTGTGAATGTATTTTGCATTTTAACACTTAATTTAAACTGGTGTTCTAAGCCTGTCGCAATTATTGGTGTTATTTGCGACAAACATGTAACAAATATAGAATATATACGTTACGAATCCGAATTTAAAGAAGTAATTAAAATTCCGAGGTATATATCCATATTAAATTTGAGCCTCTTAAATCGCCTTAAAACGCTGGCAAGTTTCTATCTTTACTTTGAAACAACTAATTATAACTCGCTATAACGTATTAATAACACATGCTTTTAGCGAGATATAGCATTTTCAAACGTCCACAAAGTATCTCCATATTTCGATAGATAATTTGCCAGCTGGATTTAAGGCTCCATTTTGTTTTCCGCAAGCTGATATACAGAAAGTTAGTTTTAAAGTGTATCTCAAAAAATTTTTGGGTCGTTTTTGAGAAAACGTTCCGACACCCGGTTTTATTCTGAAGGGTTATTTGTTGGCTTTACATTATTTGGTGTTGTGCCTTCTCTATTGTTTTGTGTTGTTATTGTTTGTATAGGATATATTGTCACTGGAGTTGTTGATGAATTGAAAAATAATTTTGCAGGGCTAATAAATTATACGCGTATAATCGGAGCCTTATTCTCCAGTTTCACAAAACGACACAGGGCTATTTAAAAATAATTTTTTTCCAGCCCTGCAAAAAATAATTGCAAAAACATTTGGTAATGTCCGAAATATTCCGTATATTTGTGCTTTATTAATTATTAAATTATATATTATGGCAAAATTTTGGCAAGAAAGAAAAATGAGTTACTTTAGCTCTGCATGTGCATTAAAGGATGCGTTCCCAGAGTTTAAACACATCTCTGCTTCGTGGATTGAGGATGTATTAAGAAAAAACAAACTCCAGCTAATAAAAACAAAACAGAAAACTACTCCGGTCTTAGTGAGGCTTACTCTTCCATTAGGTATTCTGACGATATTAGCTTTATTGGCGTTCTTACCATTTCATTACATAAGTACTGGAAAATGGTATTACAGTTATCAGCCTCTATCGAATTGGTTAAGACAACTTGGATTTTAAATTTGCAGGACTATGACAGTAAATGACTTAATCCCCGGACATAAATATCATATTCACAAAGACTATGAAGTTGAATATGAATTTATAGGCATCTTTCAAAAGATAAATAAACCAGATACTTGGTGTGCGTTATTCAAGCTACCAGAAAAAGTAACCCGGTTTACGATTGCTTCCTCAAATAAATATGACGGTGTTCCTGAAGGAATACTGAATGTGATTCCATTTTTAACTAATTTTACACCCCATATTTTTGAACAAGTATGATAAACGTAAAAGCAGAGGATGTATATTTCACATCCGACACACACTTTCATCACGCGAACATTATCAATCATTGTAATAGACCATTCGCGAATGTAATAGAAATGGACGAGGCTCTTATTGATAACTGGAATCGAACGGTTCCTAAAAATGCTCTTGTTGTTCATTGTGGCGATTTTGTATGGAAAGCCTCTCCAGAAAGTGAGAAATATCAAAACATGATTAAGAAATTAAACGGTCAGATATTATGTGTTGGCGGCAACCACGATAAAGGCGAAGACCGGATAATGATGATAAATGTGATTGAATCCAGAGGTACAGTCACACAACACCAGAAAATCGTCTGCTGCCATTATCCAATGATAGCATGGAACCAATCATTCCGAGGAAGCTGGCAAGTGTTCGGTCATATTCACACAACACCAGAAAATCGTCTTAGTTATACATGCAATATGCGCCCTACTCAATATGATGTTGGAGTTGATAATAATAATTTCAGACCTATTTCATATTTCGAGTTAAAGGGCATTATTAACGAACAAATATTTACAAAACAACAATCATGGACGCAACAGCCGCTTTAATGACACCACGAGAAATATTAAATGATTTATTAAGTTATTGTTATTCCAGCCAAAGTGTGGCAAATAGCCGCATTAATGCCAATATTGATGATGAAAATATCAAACGTCACAATATAGGAGCCGGAAGCGCATTTGAGAGTGTGGCAAATTATATTCTACAATTAAAACGCAAATTAAATGAAAAATTACTTTAAACGCTTATTCGGACTGGATAAGGAACATTGGTATTATGTGAAATACGCTTATATTACTAAAACTGGTAAAGCTGTTTACAATTTCTCTGCAATATTAGGAACAAAGAAACAGGTGACATTTACTAACTTTAGGAATATTAGAAATCGTATATCACCAAAAGTTATTAAAGAGTTTGTACAAACTTACAATAATGACCGAGAGTTATCTAATGGTAGACTATCAATAGAGAATATCTCTTACATAGGGCATTGTCGTGAAATATAAATCCCAGAAATAAATGAAAACAGCAGAACAACAATTAAAAGAGGCTTGGAAGTTTGTTGACGACCAACTTGGTAGCCTTCAGGAGAAACGTAAAACTGCCACTCCGGTGGAAGACCCTATTTATGAAGGCGCGATAATCGGCTTTCAAGCTATGAATGATTTTTTCAAACAACAACGCAAAGCAAATGCCAGAAAATACAACAAATCTGCCACAAAACGCATTAAGGCTAACCCTTCCGTCTAATTTTTTTACAGCATGTACAACAGTCAGCAAATTCCCATTTTTCAAAGCTACTGTAAATGCTGCAAAAGAATATGAAGAAGCGATGGTGCGAGCCACCAAAGAAATTCCACCACAATTATTAGAGTGTTATGAGAACATCAGTGTTAATGGCTGGAATCTAAATGAGTTAGAACAATCTTTTAATAAATTTACAAAAAGCATGAACAAACAAAAGAAAAGAAACTGGAAAGAAGCTGCCAAACCTCTTGTCATTGAGATGAAGCTGGACATCAGTGAAGCAGAAGAGCAAATTGAAAAGCTAACGGAGTTAAATATAAAAATGTCAAACAAAGCAAAATGGCTAATATACGAAGAAGGCTACCAAGCCGGATTTGCTGCTGCCATGAAAATAAGAAATGAAAATTGATTATGGAAGGATTATCACAATACATTAAAAGTAAATACAATGCCATTCCAGATACTCCGTGTTATGTTGCTGGATATGATGGTATTATGATGGTAGGAACAATTCCTAATAACACAGAATTTACAATTATCAATATTAATGAACCCGGCTATACATTTGAAATACTTGAAAATGGCAGCCCTAAAGAAATTAGTATGTTTAGATATTCAGTATGTTTAAAAGGTTCTAATGGAAACACTTATGTGATTGGACTTGTAAATAATTTAATTAAAAACTTTAAAGACCCCAATATAGGAGATTACATACCATTATAAATAAAATACCCCGGTAAGACATTAAAATCCTACCGGGGTATTTTTATGTTCGTTTGTAAGGTTACAAACTACGGTCTGCCATTTGAAACAATTTCTCCACGCGCCTTTTAAGGGCATCGTATTTCTCTGGAGTATATTTTTTGTATGTTCGGAACTGGGAGATAAACTTTCTTTCCATTTCTTTTAACAACTTATCACGATTTTCAATTCTTAATTGTTTCGCATCATAAGCTGATACACATACAGAAATATCATCACCAAGTTCTGTTTTTATTTGTCTGGCAATACTAAGGTCTTTATTGACTACAAATTCTGGTATGGTCTTTCCACACTGAACACCTATCGTATTAAAAGGACGACTGTATAATCCTGTAATGGTTACGGTTATAATATCTAATCCTACAACCATATAGAGTTGTTCTGAAATCTTACAGTCTTTGAAGTTTTTAATAGGATTTGCCATTCCATTGAGGTTTAGAGTTGTTGTATTCCATTTTGAGCGCAATATGTTTTTGCAGGTCTATTTCAAGGTATCCGGCTAAGTCACCAGTTCTGATGATTATATCAGCCAGTTCGTCACCAATAGAATTTTTAATATGTTGCTCAAACATTTCTTTTTTATTCGCGTCAGGAGCCTGTTCAACACTTTCTAAATCATACTTAGTACAATACAAGCCCTTACGGTCAGCCTCCAATGCTTCGGCACACTCTGATGAAATTAAAGCCAATTTCTGCGCTATAAGCGCGTGTTTTATGGCTTTAAAACCACCTTTTTGATTACTGGAAGCCGCAATATCATGTAACTTCCAGAATCCTTGATTCTTAGCCCACATGTGAACTAAGTTACAAAAGCTATTCACTCTATCAATAGCCTTATTTAGAAGTGCATCCATTTTGTATTTGGTCTTGAAGTGAATTACAATACGCCAAAATATCATCAGCCGAAGCTAAACCATTAGCATTTTTATCGTCGATATACACATCCGCGTGAATTTTAGGGCTGCATTTACCATCGAATCTCTGCATCATTTCTGGGTGGTGGTCGTTTACGCGGTCAATAGGGATTTTACACTCTAAGCAGTAATTTATCGCTGCTGCAAGTTCATTCCCAGACCTGCAAGTCCAAAGAATAATATACCAACCGTTTTTTTTGAGTTCCTTTAATAACTCATGGTACGCGTGTTTCGGCAACCCCAATTTAGGATACGCCGAATCAACTAAAACACCATCGAAGTCAACCGCTACTATAAGCAAATCTTTTTCTGCATAGAAATGCCTCGTAGGGTCTACAACAGCAATGTTAGAATTTTTATTTGTCATAATGTTCAAAAATTGTTTTTAAATTAACAGCCGGAGCCTGAACCGTCAGCCATTTAATTATTTTGGTTTTTATATCCTGTTGATTAGTCTCTATATTCCGAAGCGCGTTCATGTAATCCGGTGCTACTCGCCACTCCATTGTAGATTTAGTAACTACCATATCTGGCTGATTGGGAGCAACAAATACAGGTTCGTGAAAAATCAAACCAATGATATTGGTGTCTGTAAGAATAATGGCGGCGTATTCCGGCTCTATATCCCAGCTCATAACATGATTTAACTGTCTATGTAAAGACTGAAAGCGTTTATCCAGTAAAAGTTGGCTAAACATGTTCTTTCTCATTTTATTGATTAATTCCTCTTTTAAGTTGCTCGTCGCGTTCATTTTCTGATTCTTTAATTTTTTCTTGACAATCTTTTATATGTAATTCCATTCTGTTAATGAAATCCTCTAAAAATGTTTGCAGGGCTGACGGTACATCGAAGGCTCCTGCTTCATCCAATATTTTATTAGCTGCATTAATTTTTTCCTGACATTTTTCAATAGCCCACAGCCACATTAATCTATCGTCCAACATTAGAATGGAAGAAATTCATCATCTTTGTCTTCTACTCTTTTAGAAACATTGTTGACTTGTGTTTCTTTTAAAGCAGCAAATTGTTGCCACGGCATACATAAGAATCCTGTCGGCTCCTCCCGGCTCCAGCCAGCTGATTGTAGTGACTGAAATATTTTACCGTTTGTGTTCGATACAATACTATTCATCACATGTAAATCAAAAACATGTTTAAGTAATGCTTTTTTGGCTCTTTCTGTCAAATTAATTTCAGCTTTAGCCAAAATTTCCAAACGCAAGTCAATATTATCAGCACCAATTAGTTGATACATTAGAAATTCATTGTAATTAATGAAATTCATAATGTAGTATTTCTTGCTGGCGACTATCCATGCTGGCGATACAACCAATAAACCATTGACAGAATTAATAAATTCGTCAGGAATTTGATTGTAAAGAACATCGACACTTATAGCATCATTCTTATAGAACAACACACTATCATTCCAAGAAGGCAGGTCTTCGTCTGGGTTTTTTAGTCTAAAACCATTTGGTTCACCAATTTCTTTTGGTTGAACACCCGGAATTTGCAGGTCTAAATCGTGACATTCACGTTTCAAATAAATACCTTGCAGTTTTAAAGCAAGAGAACCGCCTATTATTACTTGATGATTCGAGTTAGCTTCTTGCCATTCAGTAACATGACTTAACAGCTGACATTCATCAACCGTCAGTAATTCTGTAAATTTGATACCTTGAATTTTCATACGGCATTTTGAATTAGTTTCCAGTTTGCATCAAGCATTTCGATTTGTGTTGGAGTATATCCAGTCATCACTTCTACACCGCTAACAAGACGTATGGCTGGGAGACATTCAACAAATCCCTGCTTTTTGGCAATACTTATCAAAGGTTCGGTAAAACATTTGTCAGCCGGAACCTTTGCGCCCGGTAACAGGAACAAATATTTGCCGGGTATCCAGTTTGAACGCGTAACGGCATATCCAGATTTGAGAGCATCCATTGCATCTCCAAATGTTTTTACGTTTGGAATCATTCCTCCTTCATAAACAGGAACGTGTTTTTCAGTAATTGTACCGTCTTCAAATAGTAACGCTACTAAATACTGGTGTTCGGTTACTTTACTGCCGTCTTCACACAAAACAATGCCATCGCGGTCATTAGGCATTGTGATTGATTTAATGACTACACCTTCAACTTGTTCGTCGTCTGGTGTGATTACTAAAACCTTTTGAAAAGGTTGAAATTTTCTTAATTTTCTCATATATCTATATTTAAAGTGTTGTAAATCTCTTTTATCTCTTCACTGGTGATTCCGAGATATTTGCGAGTAGTTGCTATATTGGCATGATTCAATATTTCAGAAATAATTACCAGTGCTGCGTCGGTTTGTCCGCGACTATCCCAAATATGACGCGCAAATGCTTTTCTTACACTATGAGTTGAAAAATTTTCAATTTTAATATCATAGAGTTTTTTGAAGGCTCTGCACTTTTGGTTCGCGTATTGAACCGTAACTGACTGATTACGAGCCTCCGGAGCCATAACGTACCAGAAATCTGGATATGCCCCTAAAAGCTGGTGTAGCTCTGCAAAAATCTTTTGGTTCGTTTCTGAAATAGTTATATGCCTATGCTTGCCAGTTTTCTTTTCTCGAATGTCAAATGATTCTCCACTTAATAAGTGGCTCCATTTGATTCTCTTTATATCCGAATATCTTAATCCAGTACAAAAAGCTAATCGAAAATACAATTCCCATTTATAGTTCTCGTCATCACGCAAACACTTAATGAGACGCTTTAATTCATCCATTGGGATAAAGTCTGCTGTGGTAAATACATCTACTGCTGCCATATCTAAATAATTTATAATTAAGGCACAAATATACATAAAAAAAGTGACACATCCAAATGGACGCATCACTTTTACATATTTTTAACAATTAAGTTTACTTTTTAGCTTGGTACTTATCCCAAAGTTCACTGATATAAGTTAAGCCTTTTGCTGTAATCAACGTTACGTCATAGCTGATAGTCGCGCCAAACTGATTAGTTCTTACACGCTGGTCTACGGTAAAGTATCCAGCCTTAACGAATTGCTGAAGCGGTCTTGGTTTACCGTACTTCATCAATAAGTTCTGGCTTTTCAAGAACTCAACAAACTTAGTGCGACCAAATGGCATTTTCAAAACTTTAGGTGCAATGTCCAACGCATACACGCCATTTGAAGTCATCGCTTTATTGAAGTACATTATTTTTGGTTCAGCTACTTTGAGTTCTTTATTCTTGTCTTGAATAACTCCTTCGGCAACATTCAAAGCTGCTTGTTGTTTTTCTATTTGTTCAGCCTGATTCGCGGCTAACCTTAAAGCCTCGGCAAATGTTGTTGGTAAAGCTGGAAGGTTGTTTTTAACTGTCTGCTCCAACTCTTCCCAGCGACGATTAACTTTAATGCGCAATTCAATATTATATCCCGTCATAAGGTCAAATGTTTGCATACGAGTTAAACGAAACTCACGATACTGTTGTCCGTTCTGTGAGTGTTTGTAAAGGGTATCCCCAATTTTGGGGAGACCCATTTTTACATAATTTTCATTTAACACTTCGCAATCTCTTAACACATGGTCGTGTCTTTTTTCTGTTAGTTCTGCGATTTCGCGACTTGTCATTACTTGTTCTACCTGTTCAATTTTTTGAATCTGTCTCATTGTCTTTAAATTTTAAATGTTAATATATTAGTTCCACAAATTTTTTGCATCTGCCAGTGAAATAATGGTTGTACCTAATTCTTTCGCTTTAACAATCTTACCGCTTGCGCCTTCTGGGTCGAGAGTAACCAAATGAGTTGTTTTCTTAGAAACATTGGAAACAATTACTCCTCCATTACTGGAAAGAATTTTTTCCAGTTCTGAATCACGAACGCCGGAGAAACATACACTTAGACCTTTGTACTTTACACTTTTAGAGGTTTCTGTTTTACATATTTTAAAAGGTAATTGTGTGTTCTTTAATAGTGATGTAAATGAACCCCAGCCATTTATGAAAGACTGAACGGTTTTTTCTCCTAATCCTTTAACACAATTTAGTTCGTCAGAAACATCACGAACATCAGCAGTATGAGCAATTAACTTTTCAATCATATCATCTGAAAAATTGTCAATAATAAGTTGTCCTTTGCTGTCGCCAATGCCTTCAAATGTATCCAGAGCCTTCATAAGCGTTACTAACGAAGTTGGATTATTGTATAATCCATTCAGCTGGTCGTTGATGCTATTGGCTATTGATTTACCAATTCCGGGGATAGGCGTTAATTTACGCGTTTCCAAATTTAAGAAATCAGTCAATAATGCTGTTGAATTTGTCTCTTTGAGATAATTATAAACAGTTTCGATTGTTGTTTCTCCAAAATCCTCAAATTCCAGAACTGAAAAGAAATAAATAATTTTTGCCAGCTCTTTTCCGGGGCAATAACGATGACAACAAACAAGGTCAGTCATTGTTTCATTCCATTTGGTAGAACTTTCACATGCTGGACATAAAGCAAATTTATCCATGAGGCTAACAACTGCATCACCATTGAAATTACCAAACCCAACAATCTTTGGTATTACACTTCCAGACCTGATGACAGTTAATTCTGTTCCCGGCGCGATATTGTTATCATAAACAAATTTGAAATTGTTACCAGTTGGATTATCAATTTTTGCGCCATCAATCATTACTGGTTCAATCTCCACAGTCGGACGTAAATATCCATTCTTCGACACACGCGCATTTACAGCCACACACTTAGTCTGAAAACGTTGTTCAAAATCTGCTTTGTAAGCAACAGAATACAACGGGTTGCCAGACGTTGCGTGGCGACCTAAGCGTTTCCATTCGCGTTTGTCATTTAGGCATATTACCAATCCGTCACAATCGAATAAACTATTCCATCTGAAATACAGCTCATTTAATTTGTCTGATGTCAAATCTTTGATTTTGCAGCAATGAGCTGGAATCTGAACCGGGTTGATATTATTTAGTTCAAATATATCATACGTGTACATCGCGTCGCTTTCGCCGACAAACGCATTATATCGGATATAACTTACAAAAGGAAGAAAATCTTTGAATTTATCCGCATCTGATGCGAATATCCCGGCGACTGTTCCGCGTTTTGTTTTGAATATCTCCCCAGAAGCTGGGTTGCGTTTGCCTTCAAAATGCTCTTTCCAATTTTCATTGGTAATAATGGCTTCCCCACCAGAATAATGAAATTTAGTACAAATGCCATTATTCATATACTGGATGTGTTTGTCGCTTCTCATGCCGATATTATCCTCACTTCCACGCGTCCACGCACAACCATTAAATTCGTCTTCCAGCAAAGAAATACCATCCAGCTTTGGAAGTGTATAAACTTCTGCGTCTTCAGATATTCTATTCTTATTCACCCACGCTTGAAATTCTTCAAAACTTTTCAGTTTATTCAAACTTCTCATAATCATAGGCAATTTTTCTTTGCGGTCGTCCGGGGTCGGCGTTGGCTCCACACGCGTAAGATACGGATGTTCTGGACTAAGTTTGCGTAACTCTTCCAGTAACGCGTCATACTCGGCATCCGAAACGATGCTTTCTCCTGTTCTGTAAGCGTGATTATACGCTTTTAGTTTTTTGATAATACTTGGAATCATATATTTATAATTTAAAAATTTACGCAAACATACAACAAAAAAGTGGAATTACCAAACGGCAACCCCACTTTTTATAAATATTTAACATTTAATCTTAATTTTTACCTGTGTGTCCGAATCCACCAGCACCTCTTTCTGTTTCGCCGAGTGCTTCAATGGAATCCATTTCAAGCCATTCAGCCTGTTTGTAATCAGCGATTACCATTTGAGCAATACGCTCACCGCGTGCAGCCGAATATGGTTCACCACTAAGATTAATAAGAATCACACCAACCTCACCACGGTAATCAGCGTCGATTGTTCCCGGCGTATTAACAAGTGTAATTCCATGTTTCAGTGCCAAACCGCTGCGTGGTCGCAGTTGCGCTTCATAACCGGGTGTTAGGGCAAGATATAAACCTGTCGGGATACATTTACGTTCACCCGGTGCTAATGTAAAATCAATCGTTGACCTGATGTCCATTCCAGCTGATTGAACGGTAGCATAATTAGGGCATGGAAACCCAGAGTTATTAAAAATTCTAACCTTCATCGTTGTATTTGTTTGTTGTTTTGTAATTGTCTTCAACTATTGTACAGCACCTGTGTGGTTTTCGACCACCTTTACGTTTTATTTGCATTTCTGCAATATCAGGTCTGGACTTTAATTCTTTTGCTCTTTTTTTACGATAAGCCTTTTGTGCTTTTTTCTTAGCTTTTGCTTCTTCTCTGGGGTCACTTTTCTTTTCGATTAATGCACGCCATCGGAATAAATTTATTTTCCGGGTCTGTACACCAATAGGAATACGACCTCTGCGTTCTTGCGCTAAGTGCATATATTCACCCAGACTGATAACACCAATATCTGGAATGTCTAACTCTACCATAGGGCTTTCGTACCTTACAATATATCCTTTGCAGGTATAAAGCATCTCCATTAAGGCTTCATTCTTTTTAAGAGTGATATTTACAGCCATTGGAGAAACCTTATTTGTTTCGGAATTATTTTGCAGCAATGCCGCTGTATCTCGAACAGACGAACAAACAGCGACAAGTCTTAAAGTAGTAGAAAACACCAGCACCCGTTTTGCAGGATTTGGTGTTTTCTTTACTTTCTGTTCGTCAGAAGTTGTCATTTAGCGTCCGGCTTTGCTTGTAATTTATCCAGCAAGTTCTTGATTGAATCTACTGGGAAACGTTGAAACATTGCATCGACAAGCGCGTCATCCGAGAATGTGGCTCCGGTATTGAACAATTCAAACATACGCTGTGAACAATAAGCCGCAAATTGAGCATTGAAGAATATTCCAAAATCCACTGCCAAAGAATTGTGAATCATCGTTTCACCTTCTTTAGTGACTACAAATAAGTCTTCCGGTTTACGTTTCATAATATTAGCGTAAATTTGAATAAAATCAGCTCGCATTACTTTGTACTTCTCTATGGCTGGTTCCTGTGTTTTATCCTCAAAACCTTCTTTATACAAGAAATATGATGCGTTAAATACTGGAATACCCAGTACTTCAGTAAACAGCATATTCTTTAGCTGTGTAGTCCATACTGTACCTTCCGGCTTTAATTCCACTTCAGGAGATTCTTCTTTCTTTCCTTTTGCCATTGTTTAATTGATTAGATGTTTATATTCTGGAATTGATTCAAAACATGGACACTCTTTCAACCATTCATGCTTTTCAATAATTCCGTTTCCGTTTTTATCAGGGCTGGTGTCTCTATGACCTTTGATGTACTTGATTTTCCAGCGAGATTGAATATCCTTAATCTTATGAAGGATAGCTTCTTTCTGTTCCGGGGTGCGTGTGTCAGCTGCTTTACCATTAGCGTCCAAGCCACCTTCGTAACAAATACTTATAGTTTTGTCATTAAAACCGAGGGTGTGCGCACCAACTTCGTCTTCGTCTCGTCCATGAGCTATTTCTCCATCTTTGGTTACATAATATTGATAACCAATGTGAGCAAGCCCACCATTTTTTACACGGCTGACAGCACGTTTAAATCCCCGGTCTTTATGCCATTTATCAATCGTTTTTACATCTACATTAGATGTCACGCGTGTCGCGGCGCAATGAATAATAATACCTTCAGGTGTCATCTCTTTTCGTTTTTAATAGAAGTTGCTTCTTCAATCATTCCGGCTCCTTCCAGCATCATCAATCCAAAAGAATCAACAACCACAATAGAGCTGTAATTTACTTCTTTACATCCCAGAATTTTCCAATCAGTCACGCAATCACTCAAAGACTTTCTGATGTCTTCTGTTGCGTCTTTGATTGATTCCGACGGAGTAATGTAATCCACCTTAGATGCTGGTTTGAGATTACCAGATTTTTCATCCAGTGCAAAGAAAACTACTTTAGCAGCATATATATTATCATAAGATTCTTCATTGAATGTAAACTCAATATATTTGGCTTTGCCAATAACGTGAGATTCAACGCAATTAAAACTCGGATTACACAATACCTTTTCAATGCCCTGTACTTTAGCTTCTTCGATTAGAATACTTTCAGGATAAACCGTAAAGCCTCTGAAAATTTCCAATGCCACTGATTCAATCTCTGTAAGCGATACCGCACGTATCAAGATTGATTTCTTCGTCACTTTTGTTTTGCCGTCTTCAAACGCTACGCGAAGACTGGCGGTTACTCTAAACCACTTTTCCATTTTGTTGTTTTTAAAAATTAATATTGTTTGAACCAATAACTCTTAATCTCTTCCTGCGTCATACTTTCGACAATAGAATTTATTAATTGCCTTCCAGCCTCTGTCCAAACCATATAAGGTTTTTTACATTGACTTTTGTCGGTATATTCTGCCATTCTGGTTAATTCTTCAGTTCTGGGTTTATATTCATCAGTTAAAGTATAAACCGAACTGTCATTATCCCATTTAATAACGCCTTTTTTCAATAAAATTCGTGTTAATGTTTTAGCGTGTAGCCTGTTGATTGTAGCCACATCCATTGTTCTAAAACATTCTACATCATTTATTTTCATCCTGTACAAATAATGATTTTCGTTTCCAATAATTATAAGCGTTGAATATTTTTGAGAAATTCGTCATTCGATAATTTTCAGCATCAATAGCCTCTTGCTCAAATATAACGCGCTCATAACCTCGCATCCATGCTTTTTTAAAGCCATATCCTTTACGTAACTGAATAACGAATCGAATAAGCCATTCAGTATAGTAATGTACGTAGTAGCCACACAAAACTATTCCAATAAACAATCCTATTGGTACAGTGATTGAGAATCCAGCTGCCAAAACAACTGTGGTAAGCATCATTAAACCCAGCCAGATAATTATTGATTCCCAATATTGCTGGATGTGGGTCTTCTCGTGCATAATCCACTTTTGTGGAATTTGCTCTTTCCGGTTCTTAAAGAAAGCGAAACCGAATAACATTATGCCCCGGAAGTTGTTGGCATAAAGAAAAAATTCCGCTACTTTGCTGTTAAAAAAAATCATGTTTCTTCTAAAAATTTAGTGAATAATTCATCTATCTCGTCATCAGTTTTGTTCAGTCTTGCGCCCAAACATTTGCAGGTCAGCCAATAAGACCCGTCTTCGTTGAAAAACTCAACGATTTCTTTTAAAAATTCTTGTTGTGTCATATTATTGAAGTTTAAGTAATTGCTGATATGCTTTTGCGCCTTTTGCTGTTAAGCCCATAATATGGTTATCATCAGTCCATTCATTCGGAATCTCAATACGATTACCACTTGGATAAGAACCGTTTAATTGAATAGCTAATTCTCCAGTTGGTAGCATAGAAGAATCTCCATAATCAGCTACCATTTCCGAAGGTACACCATATAGATTGCCATAAACATTATCAAACCGGATGCCAGCTTTCTTACAAGCTGCGTAAGCCTTTTTAAGACTATTAAACTTTTTCTTTTGAACTGGAGAAAGTTCACAAACCAGATTTAATTCCACATTCATATATATATTCTTTTTTATAATTAGACTGCAAATATACAAATAATATTCGACATACGCAAATATTTTTGATATTATTTTTATAATGACATATAATATGCTTATTGACATACTGGAGTGTCATTGTTGCAAATTTTGCGAAAACTTGCACACTTTTTCATAATTTGTGCAATAAATTAAAAAACTTGCACACTTCAGGCAAAAATGTGCAAAAAATTTAAGCGACAATAAAAAATTGCACACATGTGCATAAGGTGTGCGCAATTTTATCGAAATCCATCAAATTTTGCTCAAATTCATCAAAATTCCCAAAAACGCACCCCCTCCAGAAGCCTTTAAACGAGGTTCCGTTAAAATATGTTAAATTGCACACCGACCCCCTAAAATGTGCAAAAAACAGGCAAAAGTGCCCTACAAGCCCCAGAACGCGTTAATAAATGTTAATGACAAAAATCACAAAAAAACGGCTCCACAGGTATCTGTAAGGGCGATTTAACAAAGTTTAACACATATTTTTAAACTTCTAATTGTTAAAATCGACTATTAGGTATTGTACGAGGTTTCCCCGATGTCACGGGAACCTTTTTAGGAGGGTCTTGGGGTTCGTGAAGGGGGTACTCCCCCTCACTTATCGTGTTTATCTAAATATAATTTTAGGTTTAATAAATATAAAGATTAAAAATTCTAAAACAGGGGGTAAACCCCCTATTGACCCCCAAGAAAAAAGATACCAAAAAAAACTTGCGTTTTTTCTGGACTTTTTCCTTTCCGTTTTTAAAAGAGTTTATTTTCAAAGCGAAAGAACAAAAAAGTTTCGAGGCGAAGCCTCTCTCCTTTTTCTTATCTTTCGAGTAGGGAAATTTTTTCTTTTTTTTACTGGAAAGTATCTCTAATAAATATAATGTATATACACGCGAGGGATTTTTGAAAAACTTCACACCTCGCCGCCGACCGAAAATCAAACTTTCGTATGTCGAAAATAGCTATTCTTCAATGTACCCAATTTCAAAACAGACATGTCAAAAGAAATCACAAATGGAACAATCCCCGTAGATATGCTACATGCTATCTTTCGGACAAGCAAACGCACTATCCAGAATTATATTTTGGAGATAGAGCGTCATAACCGCTACAAAACGATGCGGTCGGATACGGCTTTACAATTATCCATATTGGATGACCGTTCAGGACTGATAAATCTTTATGAGGCGTGCTTACAACAGGATGCACATTTGCGTGGATGTTTAGAGACATTATTTTCCCAGATTGTAGGAGAGCGGTATATGCTTGCTTATCCTGTTGAGGGAGGAATATACAAAAAGGATTTTGAAGAATCCCAGAAAATTCAGGGTATTCAGTTCGGAAAACTTATTAAAGGTATTGCTGAAGCAAAACTTTTTGGTTATACTGGATTTGAATTAAACCCGGAGGTTGACCCGGTAACTGGTCGATTGAAGGAGATAAATGTTATAGAGCGTAGAAATATTCTCCCAGACCAAGAAATCATTCTGGAGCGTCAGGGAGATGTATCAAAATACTGGGATATTTCCAGATTTCCGTATCAGGACAATTACATATTGATAAACTGCGAGGATATTGGCTTATTTGCGGCAACTACACCGTTAGTGCTGGCAAAGAAATTTACATGGGCTAATTTTATTAATTTCGCACACACGTATGCGGTTCCTATTATACACGGGAAGACTAATGATGATTCAAATGACGCTAAAAACAAATTAGCGCGTCAAATAGCGGACGCAGCAAGCCGCAGGGTACTTGTAACCCCTCCAGATGATTCAATCGAAATTAAGGCTATTACAACGTCAAATTCGGAACGTATTTATACGACGTTGGTAGAAATGGCTAATAAAGAGGTTTCAAATCTTATTTTAGGGTCTGAATCTTTAGCTGGAGAAACACAAAGTTATGTTGGTTCAACTTCAGCACATCAAGAAATATATCGTGACCGTATAGAAGTTTATCGCTCTTTTATTGAAGACGTGATGAATGAACAAGTACTACCCAGACTAAAACAAATGGGTTTTATCACGAAATCAAACCTTGAATTTAAGTACGCTAATCGTGCGGAGATGTCTCCAGACAATAAGATTAAGCTGTACGATGTAATGATTCAAAGCTATGAGGTTTCTCCAGAAGAAATAGACAGAGCATTTGGTATTCAAGTTGGAGACCAGATGAATTTTGCAAAAGCTAAATCTGAAGTAGCGAAAAATAAAGCAATGGCAGATGCTATGTCTAATAAAGATGGCATGGCTTGGGGGAATCAATATGTAAATGATGGTTCAACCGGAGCTGGAAGTGCTGGTAGTAGAACAGAAAAAGCAGATGCTGGAGAAGGTAAAACAACTCAAACAGAAGAATAATGCTTATTCAGCCAGACACAAGACAGGAAGCAAATATAAATGAGCAAACTAAGGATAATTATGCAATTCTTCTTAGTTTGCTGATGACATTACTCGAAGACTTCAAGAGACGCGATGTTCCTTATGTGGTTCGGATGGAAATTATGAAACTTCGTGCATTTGGTGTGGCTAATGCTGGCTTTCAAGGTTATGGTAAGTCGTTAAAAGAAACGATTAAATACCTTAATAATCAAGAAGTTGCTATGCTAACATACGATGAAATGCAAGAAAGAGCAATGTTAGTCAGTGTTTTAGATAATCTTTTATCATTCGGAATAGCTTCACAATTTCAGTTATTTCAAAAACTGGATGATATAGCTTCGGAACTGGATGATGCAGAATTTGAAGACGCATTTGTAGGCAATATTAATTTACAAAATAATGTTTATGCTAATGTAGAAGACGCAGATGCGTATTTTGCAATGGCAATGGCATTAGGCTGGGGAGGTGTTATTAACAACCCAGTAATTACATACTATACACAAGGCGACGAACGTGTACGTGAATCACATCGTCCTTTGCATGGTATATCATATCTTAAATCAGAGTTTCCGAGATGGCTTATACCTCCAATAGATTGGGCGTGCCGCTGTTATTTGGATGTTTCTGATGATACTTATTTGTTATCACAAACCCCGGCAGACGCTTTATCGTATGCTGAAAGAATGGTGAATCCTATATTTACTGTGTCGCCGTGGAATGGCGGTCAAATTTTTGGTAATACACATCCTTATTTTAATATTCCGGCACACATGTGGGGAATAATCGGTGGAATTTTTTCACAGATTAAAAAAGATACAGGACTGCAAATATTAAATTAAGATGGCAGCAGGAATTAGGATAATAACACCAGCACAATTTTTAAAGATGTGTGAACAGGCTCCTCTTAAATTTGAGGCTGGACTGTTCAAACTTAAAGAAGACGCTGGCGACATGGCGATAAAGTTATTTGAAAATTCATTTAACGCACAAAAAGTATCTGGCTCTGGAGGTAGAACATGGAAACCTCGTTTAAAGGCTTATCCGTGGGCGATGATGAATAAAACTGGAAGGCTTAAATCATCATTCTGGAAACAAATTGTTGGTGATAGTGTAATTATTAGAAATCCAGTATGGTATGGTAAATATCATAATGACCCTAATTCTAAACCAGCTGACACACCCAATGTTACATATTCAGATTGGGAGCGTCCGTGGAAACGAAATCAAAACACCAGTTTATTAATTACTCCAAGACCGTTTATGAGACCTTCGTCGGAAATAAATCGGTTTGTAAATAGAAGATTAAGAGAATTGGTAAAACTATTATACAGAGTAACGAAATAAGAAATGAGTGTAGCTGAAAATTATGTCGATAGAGCAAAGATTGAAAAACTAATTGCCGAGAACGGTGTTCTTGGTGATATGTCTTTATCACAAGCCTATCAGTCAATTCGTAGAATTATAAGAAGGATACCAAAGAATCCAAATGGTGCTTTGTATGGAGACCCTAAATTCGAGCCGTTATTTAAGACGGTGAAAATGGATACCGGACAATACGAAAGAATTATATCAGAACAAGGTAATACAGAATATCAATATGCTTTTCCGGCTGTTTTTATTCGGTTTATAAATGTTCGATATTTGGTAGACCAGAACAGAACCAATGAAGGACGTGCGCAAATGCGTATTCGTTATATACTCGATAATGTCAATAATCAGGATGATGATATGGAAATAGAACCATTTGAGGTTTTTCATAGAATCAATAATGCTATTCAAGACGCAAGAGATTATGAAAAGTCTTTGTCTGAAAGATGTAATCTGATGTATTGGGATATGCCTCAATCATGTGAGGAACTTCAGCCATTCTGGATTGATTATGAATTATATTTTAGAGAGGATGAATCTTATCAGTATAGGAACTGGATTCGGAAGTACATTATATTTCCGCAATTTACAAATTATAGCGATAGTCCGCATTTTAATAAGCCAGATGTAACAGAACCCACATGGGAGGAAGTTTCAGGTTTTTATGCGCCTCCATTATTGCAATGGGGATATTATAATATCGTTGGTTTGTGGAACCCAGAAGGATTATGGAGAGACGAATAATAATTATATATGATGGAAGAAATTAAGAATTTTAAACATGTTGTTGGTTCAGTCGAAAGAGGTAAGCCAGCCGTGGTTCGATTTTTTGGAGGTGTAAATCAATGGAATTGTGCAGAGTTCAATTATGAGTTTTTGTACATTCAGGATTATATACAACCTTCTTCGATTGAAATACAGATTAATAGTGAAGGTGGGTCGGTATTATATGGAATGAGTACATACGCTGTTATAGCGAATTGCCCTATTCCAACGACTTGTGTTAATGTTGGTTTGTGTGCATCTATGGGAAGCATTATATGGGCGGCTGGTAAAGAATCCAAAATGACCGACTATTCCATATTAATGGTACATAACCCATTTAATCCTAAAATTGAGGATGAATTAACGGCAGACGAGAAAGCGCAAATTGATGCGTTTAAATCAATGATGTCAGTGATTTATACTAATCGTTGGGGTTTTACAGAAGATGAAGTTGAAGCGATTATGGCTGGAGCCGAGGGTGTTGATGGTACATATATGAAGGCGAATGATGTTGTTGCAAAAAACATTATCCCTGCAAAAAATGTAATCAAGACTAAAAAGCAAGAAGCAGCTATTGTTTCTAATGGTGTAGAGATTGAAGCATCAGCGGATGCGAAAGAAACTCGAATTTTATTTGATAAGGTGTTAGCCGAGATAGATGAATTTAAACAATCATCTGGTAAAAACGCTATTCTTAAACAAGAGAATCAGCCGAAAGCTGAAGTTAATAATAATCACAATAATTTAAAGACAGTAACGATGGAAAAAGAACTTGGTATTATTTCAGCGCACTTAGGGCTGAAAGCTGATGCTAAAATTGAGGACGTTATCGCTGCTTTGCCGGGATTAGTCAAGGTAAAGGGAGACTTTGAAAGAGTTTCGGCTGAAGTCACAGCAGTAACAGCGAAGTATGATGCGCTGGTTATCACTAACACTGGTAACATTACAGCACTGGAAAATGCAACTGCCGAATTAAATGCAGCTAAGGAAAAACTTAGTGTGTTTGAAGCAGCGGAAGCATCTGCTAAAGAAAATGCAATCGAAACTCTGGTTCAGGGAGCGATTGATGCGAAGAAAATCAAAGCGGAAAGTAAAGAATCGTGGGTAACTATGGCACGTACAAACTACGAACATGTACAGGCTACATTGGAATCTATCCCAGCCCCGGAAAAAATTTCTGCAAAGATTGAAAACAACCCTGCAAACCTTCAGGCAAAAAAGGAGACTTCAGTCGAAGAAGCAGCTGCAAAAGTGAAAGCGGTTGTTGGTGATAATTTCAAATTCAATAAAATTTAATAAACAATGTCAGTACAATTTTTACAAAATACCTATGCCGGTGAGGTTCTTGATGACCTGTTAGCGTATACCGTGCAAGGTAATGACACTTATCGTCAGGGATTGATTTATGTGAAATCTGGTATTCAGTTTAAGTATGTCATTCCTCGTATTGAACTGGATGAAATAATTCAGGACAATATTCCTACTCCGGTTAGCCCGACTGATTCTAAAGGTCAGTATTCATTCACAGAACGTTATCTGGAACCACAAGACTTCATGGTTTACTTGGAATTTAATCCTCGTGATTTTGAAGTATATTGGAAACAGTGGCAACCCGAAGGCAATTTGGTATTCAGGGAATTAGACCCTGCTCTTCAGGCGAAAATGCTTCGTCAGTTGATGGAAAAGAAAAACGAACACATCGGTACAGCTATCTGGCAGTCCACTAAGGGTGGTGGTGCTGGAGGTATTACTCCTCCTGCTGGCGCACCTCAAATGGGTACAGGTACATTTAAGTACTATGATGGTGTTATGAAGCGTCTTATTGACAATATAAACGCTGCTGTTCCGGGTGATACAGCTATTGTAGCTGGAACTGCTCCGATGACTACTGGTGCAGATGTAGAATCTGCTCTTTATGCTATGTGGCACTCAACTCCGGCTCGTTTGCGTAATCGCGACATTACTTATGTAATGGATTGGGAATTGTGGGATTTATATGACAAGTATTTGACCTCACAGGGTTTCAAATATACCGATAACACACAAATTAACACTTACAAATTCAAAGGTAAGCGTGTAATTCCGATAGTAGGCGTTCCTCCTCAAACAATCGTTCTTGGTAACTTCACGACTGGTCGTGATTCTAACTTGTGGATGGGTGTTGACTATGCAAACGATGAAAACGTAGTACGTATCGACCAACTTCAGAACAACTCCGAGTTGTACTTCTTCCAAATGAGAATGAAGATGGACGTAAATATCGTATTGCCGGGAGATATTATCGTTTGGACAGCTTACAGCTAATAACCTGTTTTGTTGTTTAGAATATATTTTTGAAAGGGGTGGGGCGACGCCTCACCCTTTTTGTTATTAAAATCATCAATAAAAAATTAATATGGCACGTACAAAAGCAACAGCAACAGAAGGAGAAGAAAAAGTAGTACCAACACAAGAAGAAACTAAGGTAGAAACACCAGTAACACCGGAGGCTCCGAAAGAAGAAACTCCTGTCACTGAAACACCTGAAAAGGTAGAAGAAGTTAAGCCCGAAGAGAAACCGGAAGTGAAGGTAGAAGAGAAACCGGAAGCAAAAACACCGGAGGCTCCGAAAGAAGAAACTCCTGTATCCAAAGCTGAAGCAGAATTAAATAAAACTGCGGATGCTATTTTGAAGAGATTTCCAAATTACGAATATTTATGGATTTCAACTAAAGGTTGTACCTATACTAAGGAATACAAGTTGAATCCAGAAGCCGTAAAATTCAAAAACCCTTATTTTAAAAAGTAAAAAACAATGCCACTACCAAAAGTCTCGTTTATTAGAACTGATGGCAATTTAAGGACACCAATAGCAGGGCTGGATTATATCTCCGGTTTGTTATTTGATGTTCCCGTAGCACCGGGAACTACGTCATTAAATGATGTCTTTCAGATTTTTTCATTAAGACAAGCTGAAGAATTGGGGGTTACACCTTATAGTGCTGACCCAGCGGATAACCCTTACGAATCAGGATTACCGCATTTACATATTTCAGAGTTTTTCCGTTTATTTCCAAGTGGCTCTTTGTATATCATGTTTTCTGATTGTTCTGCTAATTTTGAAGCATTACACCAGTTACAACGTGTAGCACAAGGCGCAATTAGGCAAGTAGCTGTGTGGACACCACAAAAATTGTGGACTGACACAGGAATCCCCGGAGACCCTTATACAATCAACCTTATCCCTGACCTTAACAACATTGGGAAGGCACTGGCTGATAAACACCAGCCATTATCAATTTTCTTGTCGGCTAATACAGCTGGTATTGAAGCTGATATGGTAACAACTTCTATGACTGCAATGCCGTCAATACTGTTGGGTGATTATCCTCGTGTATCTGTATTTATAGGACAAGGTAACACTCGTTTGGTTCGAGATATTCAATTATTGCGTCCAGACCATGAATCAGTTGGCTGGGTTGGAGCAGCTTTAGCAACAACTGCTATTGCAGGTGTAGGCGAATCAATAGCATGGGTTGGTAAATTTAACCTTATCGGTGGTGCAATGAACTCTGTTGCATTTGGATTTGGTGATTTAACAATAGCAGCTGGAGAATTTGTTTCCAATTTGCCTTATGAATCTATTGCTGAAGCACAGCTGGATGAAATATCAGACAAAGGATATATATTCCCACGCAAATTTACTGATTATGATGGTACATTCGTTTCTAAAGACCAAACATGTTCTACTGGAGACTTCAGAATGATTAATCGTAATCGTACTATTGATAAATCTCGTAGGGAAATCCGTAAGGTATTATTGCCACGTTTGAATAGCCCGATTGATGTTGACCCGTCTAACGGTCAGCTGTCAACTGCTACACAGAAGGTATTCAAAGCACTTGTTACAAATATTTTGGAACAGATGCAGAATAACGGTGAGATTTCAGGATTTGTTGTAAATATACCGCCGAACCAGAACTTATTGGAAACTGACACCTTGAAAATCCAGTATCGCTTAATACCTAAAGGGGTTGCAAGTTTTATTGAGGTTGAAGAAGGTTTTGCTGTTTCAATAGCGACAGCGGCATTAGGCTCACCCAGATAATAATTAATACGAAATGGCAAATACAACTCTTATTAATGGTCGTGCTTATGACTGGTCTATGATTGAGTTTCAGTTCTCCAATATTGTTGGTGAACCTATCATGGGTATTCAAGCGATTAAGTGGAACCGTTCCAGAAAAATTGAAATGAATTATGGTGTAGGCGCACATCCGCAATCACGTGGATTTGGTAATATAACTCCAACTGCTTCTATCTCATTAGATTATAATGCACAGGTTACTTTACAGAGGCTGTCTCCTGATGGCACTTTGGAGGGCTTAGGTGAGTTTGATTTGATTATAGCATACAATCACCCAGAAGATGGTAAAACTATCACTACGGCTCTTCGTAGGTGTATTTTTAGTGAAGACGGGTTGGACGCTAATCAAGACGACACAAACCTTGTATCCGAGATTCCATTGAATCCGGGTGCTATTGAGCCGATTGATGCAAGTTCGATACTTTAATATCATATAAAGGAGAAGTTTAAAACGCTTCTCCTTTTTTATTTTTATAAACTTTTTATGTGGGAAATACCTATTCTTAAATGAGTAATTATTAATAATTTTTAAACACAAAACGACATGGAAAAAGAATTAAGTCTAAAGCAATTAGAAGAAATTAAAGCAAAAGCAGCGAAAATTAAAGAAGCGAAAAAATGCCGTAGGGTATTCCCTATTGTAGTTTTTGGAGAAGAAGGCGACGAAAAAGAATTGTACATAGGGTACTTTGCACAACCAGCACTTCCGGCGTTCTCTAAGTATATGACTATGTCTGCAAAAGATGCGGTGCAAGCTGTGAAAGTATTGGCACAGGAATGTTTCTTGGATGGCGACAAAGAACTTATCGACGACGATTCTGTATTTTTGTATGGAACAATGGCACAAGTACACGCTATTATCGGCTCTCGTCAATCTACTCTTGTAAATTTATAAAAGGCTGGAGAATAAGTGAAACAGAAATATTACGGAAAAAATTAATTTTAGTCCGGTATTATTTTCCAGCCATAAATATAAACGAATTAGACGATGAAGAACTTGCACGAATGATAAATGATGCTGACTGGCTTCATGCAGAAATGATAAACGTTGGCATGGCTCAAAAAATGCAATAAAATAAAAGCCCCATATTGGACATAAAGTTTGATATGGGGCTTTTTAATAACCGTATAGGCTCAAAAATAACTATTCTTAAAAGAACACTAATAGTATTTTTCAATGAATTATGGCGTAAAATTTGATATTCTTGTTAATGGTACAGTTGCTGCAAATCAACTGCGCCTAATAAGCACGGCTGCTGCTCAATCAATGCCTAAAACCATAGCACATATTAATAATTTAACTGCTGCTATGTCACGTTTAAATAAGCAGTTATCCAGAAATGCTGCATTAAAAGGAATAGGGCAAGGTAGAATTAATATTGACACTAAAGCAGCAGAAGCTAAAATCACTCGTCTCTCTGCTAAAATAGCTGCACTTCAGGCACAAATGGCTGGAGCAGCTGGTGGTGCAGTTCCTCCAGTAATTGGACGTGGACGTGGTGGTGCTATGCCCGGTGGTGGACGTGGTGGACGTTATTCTGGAGTTTCTGGTTTCAGAAAAAGAGTTGCGCCTAATGGTTTGTTTGCTGGTATTGGTGTTCCTATGGCAGCGATGGGTATTACAGCAATGGTTACTGCTGGAACTATTGGATTAATTAAAAATTCTGCAATTTTTGAAGCAGAAATGACAAATGTTAGAAATATTCTACGTTCTACCGATAAAGAAGCGGAAACATTTGGAGATAGATTTGATAATGTATCTAAAAGGATGCGTCAAATTGGTCTTGATACAAAATATAGAAATGTAGAAATTGCTGGAGCCATGAAATATTTGGCTATGGCAGGTCAAGATTTGGAAGCTATTGATAAATCAATGCGTCCAATCACCAGTTTAGCAGCTATTAGTGATGTTCCGTTAGAACAAATTGCTGATTTAGCTACAAATATTATGGCAGCTTGGAAAATTTCTCCAGATAGTATTGAAGCAGTTAGTGATATACTGGCTGGTGTTGCTATGAGTTCTAATACAACGATACCAGAAATGGCAGAAGCCTACAAAATGGCTGGTGGTGCTTTGAAGTTGGCAGGTCAAGATTTTGCTGAATCGTCAGCTATGTTAGGGGTGTTAGCTAATGCTGGTATTAAAGGCACATTGGCTGGTACTGGATTACGTGCTGCTATGATGCGTTTGGCAAAACCAACAGCAAGAAGCGCAAAAGCATTGAAGGAATTAGGCGTTGAAGTTACTTATTTTGAAGACGGGCAGCAAAAATTAAAGTCTTTTGTTGATATATTGGAAGATATAAGAAATAAGGGTGGTACAATTACCGAACTTTATCAAATTTTTGATAAAATTGCTGGTACTCCTGCTGCTATGCTTATTAATAATTTGGAACAGGTCAGAGAGTTGGCAGACTTCACCAGAAATTTTGGTGGTGGTGCTGAATTTTTAGCTCTGGAAAAAATGAAAACGCTTCCCGGTATATGGGAAAAAATAATTTCTAAAATTCAGGATACAGCACAGGATTCTTTTGATAAAATTGAAGGTCGTGTAAAAAATTTATTAAACACTTTTCTGGATTGGTTAAACACTCCAGATGCAGCTAAGTTTATGGACGACATTTATCAAACTTTAATGGGGTTTGTTGAAGGTATTGCAACTATTGTAAAACTTGTTCATAGTAATTGGGATTGGCTCAAATGGCTTCTTGGAGGAGCTATTGTTTATAAAGGTGTTTCTGCTGTAATTGGTGGAATAGCTTCAGCGATAGCTGGTGTAACATCGGCTTTAATTCCAATGGGAGGAGCAGCGGCTGGTGCTTCGGGTGCTATGAGTGGTATGTTTTCCTCACCAGCAATGATAGGATGGGCTGCTTTAGCAACAGCAGTTGCTTTAGTTGGAATTGAAATTTACACAAGTCAAAAAGCAGCACGAGAATGGTATGAAGAGATGACAAACCATGATGCTGTTGGTTGGACTTTTATAGATGATGTGGGAGCAAAAGCAAAAAACGCTTCTTCTGCTCTTGGAGAGGCTTTGAGCAAAATGGATGCAATGAAACAGTTGTTGGCTTCTGATGAAGCGAAAAAATCTGTTGAGTTATCTCCACAAGGCAGAGATTCTTGGGGGTTGGGGGGATTCTTAATAAATAAAGTTCAACATCCTATTCAAGAGGCGTTTGTGGGGTGGTGGAAAAATAAAGAAGAAGAAATTGAAGCTCAAACTGGTCGAAATTTAGGCATTGGGGCTTGGATGGAAAAGAATATGTATGCCAGTCGTGAAAACAAGGGCTTATATAATCATTTGATGTATGCTCAAATGGAGCAAGCTGGTATAGCTGGTGTAACTGACGAAATATCTGAATGGCAAAAAGAAATTCAAAGTGCTGGTACAGATACTTTTAAGATAAGGCAGGTAATGGATAAAGCAAATAAAAGACATAGTCAGTTGTCTGCTGCTGCTGCTGCTGCTCCACTTATGACTATTGTTGGTACACCGGGTAAAACTACCAATCCAGCTGAAGGCAAACACGCTTTACAAACAGCAGCGGATAAAGTGTTGGAACAAGTACAAATAATGGAAAGCCTATATAATTTTGAACATAACCCAACACAAGAAAATGCGGCTGCTTTCTTTAATGTTTTTGGAAAAAATGGAAAGAAAGTGTTTGACTATAAAGGTGCAAACACTTATAGTAGAATAGGTGATGGTGAACAAGATAATTCCATTGTGCGAGGTGCAGCGACTAACTTAACTGCTGCCGGTATTCATGCTGATGTAACCAGTAGACTTTTAACAGCAAGTGGGGCAGATGTTGGGGCTTTAAAACTTCAAGACAACATCCAGTTTACTGATGCTTGGTACACAAAGATGGCGATTACAAAAGATGCTTTAACTAAGTGGAGAGAAGAGTACAAGCGCAATCATGGGAACGATGAAGATTTTGACCCTGCTATTGGAGACGCTATGTTTAAACAACACCATGAAGCAAATTATGCAAGAATGAATAAGCAATCATCACCATCAACATCTTATCCAGTTGGTGGTTTTAGTGGATTAAGAAATTTGGGAGCAAATGACTATCAAGGCACTAAAACTGGTAATAATACTACTTTTAATATTCAAGAACTTGTTGTGCCAAATGCACAAGACCCAGATGGGTTGATTGAAGGTGTATTATCAAGAACAGTTAATGCTTATAGTGCCGGAAGTGGACAACATTAAAAATTAAATTATGTCAGGACAAACATTAAATAGTCAGGGATTGCCAACAAAAGTGCCATCCCTGACAGTATTACACCCACCAGTTGTGCCTTCCAGATTGGATACTAAATTCCAAACGGAAGAAAATGGAGCCAGAACGACAACTTATAACACAAAGAAGTTTTCGTTAATGGAGCCTCAAACTGGTGTGCGTTTCAATAATATGACATTAATTAAAGGAGCATCCAATATTTTTGGATATTTGCCGTCAATTAATCCGACGCGCCCTATTGCTCCACAGATTAAGAAACAAGCTAAGATGGCGGCATTATCATTAGCTGGTAGAGCTAAAAACGCCGCTATTCAAACAATTCAGGGTGGTGTGGGGAATTTTATTAATTATACCATTAAGGGTAGACCAAGAAGGCAGTTGATTAGTAATGGAGAGATTGGCACAACTGATGCGTCTCCATATACAGACTGGTTAGGTCAACCACAGACTGATTATATTAAATTAATCCTTCCAGAAACTGATACAGAGGTATCAGCAACAGTAGAAACATCAGAAACCGAGAAAAAACAAAAACTCGAATTTTTTGATGCTCATGCTATTATCACTGTTAGTGAAGCTAAAAATATTTTACTTACTGTTGTTCAGGGTCGTGACAAGACACGCAAAGAACTTATTTCTGGAGGAGATTTAAAAATTAATGTTTCTGGTAAAATTGTTAGTCGAATACCTAAATTATACCCATATCAAGATGTTCGTAATTTTGTTAGGATAATGCAAACTAAAGACGTTATCCCAGTACAAAGTCCTTTCTTGAATATATTTGGCATTAATGGATTAATAGTTCTGGATTATTCTCTTCCACAACAGGAAGGATTTCATAATGTTCAGAATTATAGCTTTAGTGCTGTATTTGAACAAAGTACAGCGGCGGCTTTGGAAGAAGTGGTTCGTTATGGCGAAGTAATGGAAGCTACAATAGCAAAAGCCAATAAGTGGATTGCTTTGGATGCTGTACTTGAAAAATTACAGGTGGACAAAGTATTAATGGGTATAGGACAATGACACAAAGATTATTTGGTTTTAATGTGCTTACTTGCCAGATTATTATTAGTAATGATTCTCCATTATTGGGCGGTGAGCTAAAGGATGTTCAATATATTTTAAATGAAGTTCATCAGGTTAAAATTAATGCTTCATATAGTAATTTAGTATCAACAGCTGAAATAACATTGCCACGAGCAACTTTAATAGAGGCAGCCACCAGTAAAAGACCGGGCGTAAAAACTAAGGACTTAATGGGTAATGGACAGACTTCAATGTTTGTTAAGGGGCAACGTGTAATGATTTCATTGGGATATGATGATAATGGCAATAATAGAAATAACAAGCGTCTTTTTGAGGGCTTTATTGTTTCTATTGACGCAAATAATCCATACACAATTTATTGCGAAGACATGGGTTATTTATTGCGTCATAATTCGGTTCTTCCCTTTTCAACAGGAAATAAGGCTACTCCTATAAATGCTTTAGCTGACGATATATTGAAGGGAACTGATTTGGAGTTGCATCCATTATCAAGGCGAATGGATATACATGCTAATCCGATGACAATAGATAAAAATCTTAGTGCCGCTGAAATATTGGAGATGCTAAAACCATCGGGTTTAGTTTCTTTTATTAAATATTATCAAGGCAAACCTTATTTGGCAATTACCAGAAATATGTTTAATGCACAGGATGGCGAAACATTATTAGCTGGAGATTCAGATTCAATGCCAATAATTAATTTTCAAGAAAATGTGGCAAATGATAATTTAAAATTTATAGAATTTGGAGCAAATGAATTAGCACTAACTGCCATATCGCTTAGACCTGATAAAACCAAAGTTCAATTTACTATAATTAGAAGCAAAGAGAACCCGGATGAATTTCAGGTAATAAATGAGACAAAGATGTCCAAAAAGGCTGTTAAAAATAATGCCGCAAACACATATAAAGACGCACAAGAAAATTACAAAAACACCCAGAACAATAAAGAGGGTAAATTTGATTTAAGTAGTTATAATGTGAGGACTTTTAATCAATATAATGTTACACGAGAAGAATTATTAAAGAACGCTAAAGCAGCATTTACAACTATTTCACAGACTGGTATTGAAGGAACTGTTACGGTGTTTGGAGATTTTGGTCTTCAACCAGCAACATTAGTTAGGTTTTATGATGAAAGAAACCCAGATAAAAATGGGGTTTTTGTGGTATCTGAAGTTGATACTGATTTTGGCGTTAATGGTTATCGCCAAACAATTAAAGTACCTTTTAAAAGAAGCAATTAATGTCAGGGCAAAGTACACATCAATCTATTAGAGATTCAATAATTAAGATAGTCTCCCTCTATGGCTTAGAAGCTATGGGGGGAGCCTCTGTCGTTAATGGGTTTGTTCAAAAAATCGACAAAGAAGCTGGAACGGTTGATGTGGTTAGTTCAACTGGAGAAAGGATTATATTAGGGGCGACATTGGGGGCGATTTTAGGCAACAAAAAGGGTGACATGAGTTATCCAGTAATGAGTTCGGAAGTGGCTGTATTGATATTAAATACGGCACAGTCTTTTGTGGTATCTTACACACATTTAACGGATAAAGTAATAGAAGTTAATGATAGGGTGTATATTGGTGCGACTGGTGTGAAAGACCAAGACGACGATACTGACTATGACGAAACAGAAGTTACGGACTACAAAACTTTTATAAATTTCACACCAGAAGAAATACGAATGATTGCTGCTTCTAAGGATAAGGAATCATCAATCGTTCAGACCTGCGATAAAATTGTTGCAGAAGTCGATAAGACTAAAGTAGAACAAACAGAGAATAGTGTAAAGACCGAGGTAGGTAATAACACTTTTCTTGATTTAACGGAAAACAAAGCGAATTTAGACGCTACACAAATAGTATTAGGTGGCAGCAATGCTCAATGGACAGTAAAGGGAGAGGACTTAATAAAATTCTTGAATGACCTTGTTAAAGAACTGACAATGGTAACAACTCCTACTCCTGCCGGAGCGATGCCGTTTGTAAACCTTCCAAACTTTATAGCGATGATACCAGCAAAATTGTTGCCAGTTGTATCGCCATTGTTATCAACTAAAACAAAAATAGAATAATGACACCAGAAGAAACATTATTTCAGACCCTGTTAAATTTTACATTGTCTGTAAATGGTTTGGGTTTAAGTAATTTAGACCCACCAGCTGACCCTACTGATGCTAATGCTGTGCTTCAACATGATGTAGCTACAAAATTTAAGGATTACTTCGAGAATTTTGCTGCTGCTATTATGGCTGCTTTGGGAGACGGCTCTGGTGGTAGTTCTGGTGGGGTTTTAAGTGATTATGTAAAGAAGAGTGGCGGTGCTTATGCCGTCATGCAGGGAAGTTTTACAGCACTACATGGAATAAGGGCAGGTTCTGACAATCAGCCTACATTTTGGACAGAAGGCACAGTTGCTGGTGATGATTTAAAAACCAGATTTGTTCGACCAGCACATTTTGATTCTACCATTTATGGTATGGATAATTTATTTGCTGATTTTTCTGGTGGCAAAATTACAATAAATGGAAACAATGATTTTTCTGGTGGTGTTGATTTTCACGAATCATTTTTACAAACCACCAGAGCAATTCAGATTGGATTAACTTCAGCTGATGGGTTACTTGTTTATAATGACCCTCTTGATTCAGCTGATGATATATTTACCTATAAGGATTTTAACATATATCATGCCGGGAACAGTAATTTATTTACTGTTGATTGGTCTATGAAGAATGGGTATGTTGATGAAGACTTACATATTGGAGGTGATGTAACAGCTGGTGGAACTGCAAGTTTTCTATATGGATTTGAAGCAGGTACACAGGGCGTACAGAGATTCGCTACAACCGACGATGGTGTGTACATTAATGGTAATGCTTCACTTGAAGTTAATTGTGGCATAAAAGCCGTAGGAATTGATTACAGCGACCCTTCTTCAATAAAAACAAATTATATTCTTCGGGCTAATGCTGCTGGAAACACTTTTTTGGATGCTTCTGGTAATATTTTAGTTCTGGGATTTGAAAATACAAAACATATTGAACTTCATTCAGAATTATTAAGTTCTAATGGGAATAAGTTAATCAATCATCTGGGAGAGGCATGGTTTAAATGGGGTTTTACTGGAGGTATTGATGAAGTTACAACATTTGAAACTATAAGTCGCGGTGCTGCTTCTGCAAATAAAGGAACAAGGTTCTATAATTTTGTAGAACTGGCAAATGATACAGAGCCGAACAAAATAGTCAAATTATTTACAAACCCCAGTTCTCATTTGGAGGCTCTTATAAATGGTAAGAATATTTCCATAGGGCATGGCGATGATGGAATGGAATTTGACACTGATGATACCCAATTTCTTTTTAAGAAACCATTATTGGGCGTACCAATGGTTGGTGTATTGAGGTCAGATGGAACCGTACAGACAAAAATGGAAGACGGTCAGGTGCATGTAGGCGTTAGTTCTTTGGGTGTTCCACATTACTTTAGGAATATTGAAGATGGAATCAAACATTTTGGTAATGCTTATTTCGATGGTAATTTAGGTTCTGAAGTATTTTCGTCTGGTTTCTCTGGTGAAGGCTGGAGATTAGATAAAGACGAAGCTAAATTAACACTTGATGAATTGATAGTACGTCGGAAGATGCGAGTATATGAATTAGAGGTACAAAAAATATCGGCAACAAATGGTGCGCTTTGGGTTTCTTCAGGAACATCAGCCGACGAAGTAGAAGAAATATTTTAACAACATGGCAAATATAGCTTATAGAAAATTTAAGGTCAAACTGGCAGCTGATTCCAGAGTAACACAGGGTTTAAAATTCGGTGATGTAGTATTACGTCAATATTTTGATGCTCCGAATTTGTTTTATACTTTGATGTATGTGTTAGAGACTGGAGAAGACACTGTCATTATTGATGGCGAAAATAAAACACAGAAATGGTTTATTGGAGCATTAATTGATGGTGATGAACCACGTACTGGAGAAGTTCTTGATTTTGCAAGGATAACCAGTTTAAATGATGACGATAGAATGGGTGCAGTATATATTACTGCTGTTGATGATGAATCTCCATATATTGATGTTATTGACAAAATTGGTTCAGAACAAGCACTGAATTTTCCAACTCGTATTGGAGAGCCGACTGCAATAAGCAAACATTTGTTTTCAGTTTATCCCAGTACTACAACAATAGCTGGCATATTCAAAGACCCTGATGTAACAAGAACATTTCGCGCAGGTAGAATATCTTTATCTCCTTCAGATACCAGAATATTAATACCTACATTAAGAGGCAAGAATTATGATGATGATGAATTTCTTATTGTTTATCAGGCACAAGCATCAAGAGCTGGTTCTTTTACAGTAAGTGTAGCAAATCAAGATGGTAGTCGTAGTTTGTTTAATGAAACTATTGATGTAGGTGTAAATTGGAAAACTTTTTTACATAAATTTAGGGTTTCAGACATTCATACAGATAGTTATTTTCAAATAGATTTATCTGGTCTGGAATTAAACCATTCATTAGAAATAGGGGAGTTTTCAATTATTCCAGTAAAAGCGTTATCTCATTGGAGCCAAGCAACAAAGGCGCGTTTCGGCAAACTTACTGGAATACATGATGATGTATTTGGAACATTAAAGGATTACGGTGGTTACTTCCAGCGTTTATATGCTACAAAGGATGTTAATGTAGCCGGAACATTAACTGCTGGAGACGCAAATGGTTTTGCATCAACGTTTTATGCTGGTAGAATTAGCAAAAACAAGGCGGTAAACAGTTTGGGTTATGATTTTGGAACGTCGGCTGTTGTAACAGCGGATGTATCCCCGGTGGGAATCGGCGATGTTTGGCAAAATACCTCCAGTCCTGCAAATTATGATTTCAACACTTCAACATGGCTAAGTGATAATGTGGGAAAAGAAATAACTTTTTCTGTATATATGAAAGGCTTAGTCGGAGGTGAAATTGTAAATGTAAGTATAGGAAACAAACCAGCGACGGAAGCACCAGTTACATTAACAACAGAATGGGTTCGGTATTCATTTACTGAAGTTATCAATAATATGCCTATTCCCAGAATTGTTTTGCAGTCATCTGGTAATTTTCTATTTAGCGCACCACAGGTTGAGTTAGGCACAAAAGCAACTTTATATCAACCAACTGATGAAGTGCTAACAGAAGATAGCGATTTTGGAGCATGGATGAATCGCGGTGGTGTTGGTGGAACTATCCAGAACCCATTGTTAAGGTTTGATGCTTCAGGAAATATAATTGGTCGCAATGGTAATTTTAGAATAAACGCTGATGGTACAGCATATTTCAAAGGTCATTTAGAGGCTGGCTCCGGTACAATCGGAGGCTGGAATATTGATAGTGATGCAATATATTTTGGCACTAAGAAGAACACTATTGGAACTTTTACTGATGATGTAGATGACATCACAATGGGAACACAAGGTTTACGTGGTAAATTTTGGAGACTTGATGTTGATGGTTCTGGTGCTGTCGGTGGAGGTGGTCTAAAATGGGATAGTGCTGGAAATTTAATTTTCGATGACACATCTATTACTTTTACAGGTGATTCCGCATTAGGAAAGCGATTAACATATATAGATGGAAATGGTATTTACACAGGTACTTTAACAGCAGAACAGGTAACAGCAGTAAATGCTAATTTTAAGACCGGTACAATAGGAGGTTGGACAATAAATGCCAACCAAATAGTAGGTGGGAATACTATTCTTAATAGTAACGGAAGTATTAGCGGACAAGGTTGGTCGTTAAATAACGATGGTACTGGCTCTCTTGCTGGAGGTAATATCAGTTGGCTTGCAGATGGCACACTAACTATTAATTCTGCATTAAACGCAACTGGTGGTAAAATAGGTGGCTGGAATATTGATGGTAATTCAATTTATTCAGGAGCCAAACAGCCTAATAACGCTTTTACTACTGCTGCCGGAGCAATGACTATTTCATCAACTGGAGCAATTCGCGCTCGTTATTTCCGTGTTGATACTGATGGCAAGATGTATGCTACTGGAGCAGAAATTTCAGGAACATTGTCTTGTGTAGTAGGTGCAACAACTAAATGGATTTTACGCCCAGATGGAAGTGGCTTTTTAGCTTCTGGTAAAATATCATGGGATGTTATTGGGAATTTATCTTATGAAGGAAAGCTGATTACTTCAGAAGGAACAATCGGTGGTTGGACTATTACTGATAATGCGATTTATACAGGAACGAGTTTCCCACCAACTGCAAATGGATTCACAACAAGCAATGCAATGATAATTGGCAATGCTGGAGTTATAAGAGCAAGATACTTTAAGGTTGAAGCTGATGGTAAAATGACTGCGAGTGATGGAACTTTTACTGGAAGTGTAACAGCAACATCCGGCACAATAGGTGGTTGGTATATTCGCAATAGTGGTTCACAATATCAGTTATCTACATTAAGTAGTTGGACTGGCATTACAAATACTTTTCTATCATCTGGAATGACTATTGGAGTTAATTCTTCTGGACAAGGATATATTAATTCTGTGAATTTTAGAGTTGAACCAAATGGTAATATGTATGCTCGAAATGCCAATATAAGTGGCACTATTACAGCATCAGCAGGTAGAATAGGTAATTGGTATATTAAAGAAAATTCTATTCAATCACAAGAAACTATTACTCTTGATGGTTTATCATTCACTACGGCTGGTATTACACTTAATTCTAATGGTTCTATTCAGGCTCCAAATTTTAGACTTAGTTCAGGTGGAAATGCTTATTTTAGAGGTTATATAGAAGCCAGTTCGGGGTTAATAGGTGGTTTTAATATTACAGCAGATAGAATTTGGACTGGTTCTAATACACAAGGTAATCAGTTTGGTTCTGGATTAACTATTACAGCAAGTGGCGCAATTAGAGCAGAATTTTTTCGTGTTGATTCTGATGGAAAAATGTATGCAACATCTGGCGAGTTTTCTGGAAAGATAACTGCTGATAGTGGAAATATTGGAGGTTTTTTAATTTCATCATCAGGATTATCTATTAATAACACTGGAACCGAATTTGAATTAAATACTACTTCTTTAGGATTTTTGATGTTATATAATAAGACACAAAGGCATAGAGCGCAATTATGTGGGCTTAATATTCAAACAGTAGGTGCTTCATCAAATGTATCATTATCCAGTTGGATTATTAATAACAATAATTATGGAGCCTATAATGTTGGTATGTATATTTCTGTTACACATGATGGTGTATTAGGGCAGAATGATTTTTGTATTGTTGGTGATGGAAATATGATTGTTTCTGGGTCTATTGCTGCTGGTGGAACAAATTGGTTGGGTAATGGACAGACTTCTGCTATATATAATTCATCAGGTAATTTTTTACAAACAGTAAATGTTTGTATGCCGGGTTCATCTACGGGAAGTGTATATATATTACCAACATTGCAAAAATTAAGCAATAGATGGTTAATGACTGCTTATACTCCATTTTCTATGCAGTATACTATTGTTAATGATGGTAGTAATCCTATAACTATTTTGAGTACATACAATCAATATCCCGGAGGTTCAGAACTTTCACCTATTATTAGGGGAAACAATGTGTTGCCGGGTGGTAGAACTGCTTATATAATATTAGCTTATACAACTTTGGGATATTATAATGCTTACATAACTATTGGAAACTAATTATAAATTTTAAAACAGGTAAAAATTATGAAATTAAATGTAAAACAACGTATGTTGATTCAGGCAATGATGCCTGAAAAGGGGGCTTATAGTGATATGATGTTCAGGGAACAGATTATTGACGAGTTGAAATTTTCAAAAGAGGATGTTGAGTATTTTGGTCTTAAACCACATCCAGAAAATCCTGATGTAATAATTTGGGATTTAGAGAAGGATAGTAAGAAACAGAAGGATTGCAAATTAATAGCCCAGCACTGGGAATATTTAAACAAAGTAATCTTGAAGTTGGACGAGAAAGAAGAAATTTCAATCGACTTATTCCCGATTGTAAAAATTATCAAAACTCAAATAAATGCGTAAAGATATTCAAATGAATATAGATTTAGGGGAGCTGGAACTTGGGAAGAATATTCCCACGTTTCTGGCTTCCCTAATTTGGATAGGTGAGGACGACGATTACATTTATGGTGAATGTTTCGAGACTAATCCTATTCGTGTTGAAATGTTACTGGGTGGATTTGGATTGATAATTCCCCAGCGCGATTCATTAAAACAGGTAAAGATTAATTTTCGTTGGATAGACAAACAAGGCACACTACATTCTACTGGTTATATTGATGTTTTTAAATACAACACAACTGATGTGTTAAGAGCGGTGGATGTGCCTTTGGTATCAGAGGAGCCATTCGATGCCGGACAGAGATTTGCACAGCAAAATGCTGATATATTTGCAGATGATGGTTCAATTTGGTGGCAAGGCTTTTTCAAAGAATCAGGACAATGGTTTAATGATTCTATTTGGTTTGATGGTTTCAGGTTTTACGACCCGAATGTTGATTATTATTTGTTAAGGGTTTATTTAGACCCGGAATCAGAATCTTTCAGTGTTTGGGATGGTATTATAAGGGATTTGATGATTGACCGTTCTTTGGAGCAGAATAAGTTTTTCTTATTGGTTGCTGGAGCGTCAAACATATATGAGTTTCCGATTAATGGCGTAGGACTGCGAGATTATTTACATGCTGATGTTATGGCTTCTGGTTTATCAGAAAAAATGAGAGAGGAATTTATGTTGGACAAAATGATTATCACTAAAGCAGAGTTTGAGGAAGAAACAAATGCAATAGCGGTAGACGCACAAGAAAGAGAACAATAATGGCAGAATATTCAGTTAGGCATGGACAGACATTAATTGATGTTATCTTAATGTGTTATGGTAATTTGCAGGGGATGGGGGATTTTATGATTTCTAATCCAGACCTGTCATTTGGTTCTTTACTTCAAGACGGACAAATAGTTCAATATAATCCACCTAATGCAGCAGACCAGATAACAGTAAATTATTATTATCGTCATCGTATATTCCCTACAAATGGGAGCCGGGATATTTATTATAAGGAAGCCACATATAAACGTATGTTGTCTTTTGATATAGCCGGAACCAGTTCAAGGTGTGATTTAAGAATAGGCGGTACTGGAGTGATTGAAATTGATTGGGGAGATAATTCTCCTTTGCAAACAGTTGTGTTGGCAGAATCAAATTTTGTATCACATGAGTTCAATGTTCTTACATCAGCCACCAGAAAAATCAAAATTTATGGTGAAGGTGTTAAATTTACAAATTTCAGTTTAAGAGGAACTAACTTCCAGAAAATATTACTGTTTGATGCAATATCTATGGAAACTGTTGATTTGAGTTACAATATACCATTACGGAATATCAATCCGATTGGTTTGCTAAAAGATGTAAATTCAATAAGTTTTGAGAGGACTAAACTGTTGGGGGCAACTCCTCTCATAGCACTGGAAAAGTTAAGAACAATAAATCTTAATTCATGTGGACTAACAACCACAATGATTGATGCTTATTTGATAGGGTTGGTTAAGAACTATCAAAGTAGGCTAATTGCAGAACTTGATTTAAGAGGTAATCAGCCACCGTCTGGCAATTACGAACCCCCTATGAGTTATCAAAATCCAACGACAGGACAGGAAGCGAGATGGATTTTAGAGAATGACCCTGATAGGGGTTGGACAATTTTAATAGACGAATAAATGGCACAATTATTAGAGAGAATTGTTCCCGGCGATATATGGACACCGGGTGTAGATAATGGTCGTACATCTGCTGAAAAGATAAATGCGGCTTTTGATTTAATTGAACAGATTATAGCCGGAGGTGGGGGCGGTGGTGGAGGAGGTATTCCTCCCGGAAGTCTTGCTTTATTGACTTTAGCGGTTAATAATTTAATTTCAGCTGTATATGATGGAACAGAAGCGAAGACATTTAATGTTATAGTTCCTATTAATATATCGGATTTGGCTGGAAGTGGAGATTTGGTAAATTCTACTGCTTTAGCAACAGCATTGGCAAATTATGCTACAATAGCTCAATTAGGAGACAAGGTATCTGCTACTGATGTTATTGCTGCTTTAACAACGCATAATGCTGCTTCGGATTCTCATTTGGATATTCGCACATTAATTTCAACACTTAGGGATTCTGCGCTTACTGGAACAAGAATACACGAAGGAACCGGAATTACTGTTACTGTTGAAGCGAATGGCGACATTACATTATCAGCTTCTTATGATGCTGAATTATTCAAAACAGTGTTAGTGCTTCCAGCTACTGGAGAAGCTAATAAAATATATTTGGTTCCTTCAGCAATTCCAGAAGCACAGAATGAAGTTGATGAATTTATTTGGCTTAATAACAAATGGGAGCATATTGGCTCAATGAAAGTTGATTTAAGCAATTTCTTTACTAAGTCAGACATTATAACGATGTTGAGTGATTATGTCACTAAAACAGAATTAAATGGTAAATTATCTGATTTTTATACAAGAGATAATATCACCAGCATTTTACAGAATTACAAAACAAGTGCGGAATTAGCGGCAATCTTAAATGATTATGTTTTGAAGGTTCCGGGCAAAGGTTTGTCTACACATGACTTTTCTGATGCTTATAAGAATAAAATTGACGGTTTGCATCTTGTAGCCACCAGTGGAAAGTATTCTGATTTGGTGGGTTTACCTACAATACCGACAAAATTAAGTGACCTTACTAATGATAGTACATTTGTTCAATTATCAGCATTAAAGGCTGTTGCGTTTTCTGGTGCATATTCTGACTTGTCTGGAACGCCAGACCTGACAAATATAAATGCGGCTCAACTTAATGGTAAGACAGCACAAGAGATTATAGACAGTATTGTTATAGGCACAATTCCGACAAAGGTATCAGACTTAGTTAATGACGCTGGGTTTATTACTCTTGCTGATTTACCGACCCCACCAGTGGTTCCTACAAAAACAAGTGATTTGACGAACGATTCTGGGTTTATTACATTATCTGATTTGCCAGCACCTCCGACAGTTCCAACAAAGGTTAGTGATTTAATTAACGATACAGGATTCGTTACAGCAGCAGATTTTCCAACACTTCCTACAAAACTTAGTGATTTAACTAATGACAGTGGGTTTATAACAGCTGCATCATTACCTACGAAAGTATCTGATTTAACAAATGATAGTGCTTTCATTACTGCTTCGGCATTGCCGACTAAACTTAGTGACTTAATAAATGATGCCGGATTTATTACATTAGCAGATATACCAACAGTTACTTTGCCTACGAAATTGAGCGATTTAATAAATGATGAAAATTTCATCACGATTTCAGCAATAAGCGCGGTTGGTGTTTCAAATAATTATAATGATTTGGATAACCTTCCAGTCCTGACAAATTTTGTTTTGCAAATTGCTGGTAAGGGATTATCTACAAATGATTTCACGAATGTATATAAGTCGAAGATAGACGGGTTACATGTGGTTGCAACATCTGGAAGTTATAATGACTTAACAGATAGACCAAATTTAACCACAATTAATGCCGCAACACTAAATGGTAAAACTGCTGATGAAATTTCAATGCCAGACCCAATCGGTCAGTCTGTATATGACGCTATGTTATTAGGTGGCACATTGGAGGAGAAGTATTACTTTACTTATGATGATTCAACACCATGATAGCTTTTGAAAATATTCAACAAAACCCTCAATTTGAGGAGCGGAAATTAAATTGCTATTTTGGCGCAAAAGTAATTCACGAACAAGAATTACCGTGGGGATATATTCGACTTAATTTTCTGCAATCAACTTCGGTTCAGATTCTTGATACAGAGTATATAAGCCAAACTGGAATCCATAGTTTTGAATGTGAGTTTGCAATAACCCAGAATACAACTGGAGCCAGTTTGTTTGCAGCAAGAACAAATACTGGAATAACTCCAGCACCAAGTCGTATTGGAAACTGGTATTTCAATGCACAGAATAGACCAAGTTTATACATAGGTACATCATCTAATTTATTACCAATATCAGCAGCTAATGCGTTGATTGTAAATAATAAATACAAGGTGAATTTGTCTGTAACCCAGCCAACAATAACTATGTTTTTAAATGATGTGTCTTTGGGTAGTGCTTCATTTTCAGGTACAAGTAGGACTTTGCAACCATTACATTTATTTGGTGCTGTTGCTGAAAATAATTTGCAAGAATTTATCTCTGCAAAAATGTATTCGTTTAAAATATGGGATGGGGCTGCTGGAACATTGGTAAGAAATTTCATACCAGCTCTCGACAAAGCTAATAAGCCTTGTTTGTATTGTACTGTAACTAAGAAACCTTATTACAATATAAGACCTACGGGGAATGATTTTCAATATGGATAAATAACTTAACAAATAATTATGTCATCATTACAAAAAATTATTCCGGGTGAATTAGGCACACCGGGTGTAGATACTGGAAGGTCATCAGCGGCGAAAATCAACGCCGCTTTTGACGTTTTAGATGGTATCGAAGTATTAGCTGAACAATTTAAGGTTGACATCCAGTTATTACAGAAATATAAAGCCGATAACGGATTTTCTGAAAATGGATTTTTGTATCTGACATCAAATGGAGAGGTTGTAGGAGACCCTATACCTGTTGGCTCCGGCGGTGGTGGTGGAGGCGGCGGTGGCGGCGGCTCCATAATGAAACTTCAAAATTTAGGTTCAAGTATTATGGGTATAGCCAAAGGCTCACCAGCAATAATTGAGTTCTTTTTTGAATCTTTGGACGCTGATGATAGTTCGCCGACAGGAGCCGGAACCGCTGTTTATTTTGTTGGTGGAAGTCGAATCTCTTCTGGTTTAGTAAATCAGGGAAATTCGTCATTTGATTTTGCACCTTTTTTAGCAGAAGGAACTAATCAGGTACGTATTCAAGTAACTGATAGTTATAACAATACTCGTTCGTTAAATGCGACAATAGATGTTATAACTCTATCATTGACTTCTGAATTTAACGATAGAATTGCTTATACTGGAGCTATTGATTTTGTATTTACTCCTATTGGAGCCGGAAGCAAAACAGTTCATTTTGTTTTGAATGGCACAGAGATTGGAAGATACACAACCACAGCCACAAACAGGCAATTAACATATCAGATACCAGCACAACCACATGGCGCACATACATTATTGGTATATGCAACAATGACGGTTTCTGGAATTTCTATGCAATCTAATGAGTTACGGTTCTCAATAATTAGTACTGTTACGGGCAATAATACGCCTATTATAGCCACTAATTTCAACAGGGACACTGCAACCCAGTTTGAAACTTTAGTCATCCCATACATCGTCTATACGCCTAATGCGCAAACATCAGCGGTAACATTGATTGTTGACGGCGTAACGGTAGGAGCATTAAGTGTTGATAGAACTCAACAATTATGGTCGTATAGGATACCGACATCTGGTACTTTAGTACTGGAAATTTCTTCTGGAGGAGAAACTGCTCAATTTACTATTGATGTAGCACCTTCCGAAATAGACGTAGAAGCTGAAACCAATGGTTTGGAATTACATCTTAATGCAGAAGGAAGAAGTAATAATGAAGCTAATCCAGAAGAATGGAAGTACAACACAATATCGGCAACCCTTCAGGGATTTAACTTCAGCACAAATGGTTGGATTAACGATACTGATGGCGTAACAATGCTTCGTGTTAATTCAGGCGCGACAGTAAATATTCCATTCAAATTATTCAGTACAGATTTCCGGGGAACTGGAAAGACCATTGAGTTTGAATTTAGAGTAAGTGATGTTGAAGACTTTGCCACATCTGTTGTTTCTTGTTTTCAGGGCAATATTGGTATCAACATTTCTGCTTCAAATGCGTTACTAAGGTCGGCATTGGCTATTGTTGAAACTAAGTTTAAAGACAATGAAATGATACGTTTATCATTTGTTGTTGAAAACATGGCGAAATATCGTTTGATTTATATTTACATCAATGGCATTATGTCTGGTGTTACGCAATATGCGGCTGGCGACAATTTTGTTCAACCCAGCCCTGCAAATATAATTATCGGAAGCAACAAAGCTACTGTTGACATATATCGTATTCGTATATATAATACAGACTTAAATCAAATGCAAATTCTTAATAACTTTATTGCTGATACTGGCGATTTAGTTACTAAGTTAGAGATATACAGACGTAACCAAGTAACAGATTCTAATGGAGATATTGATTACAATGCAGCAATCAATCATCTACCAGCTATGATTATTACTGGAGCATTACCTGCTTATAAGGGAGATAAATTAACTGTCGGTGTTGCTTATGAAAATAGACAAAACCCAGAGAAGAGTTTCGAGACTGATGCAGCACAGATAGATGTGCAGGGAACGTCTTCACAATTCTATCCAAGAAAGAATTACAAAATTTCTTTCAAGAATGGTATTACGATGACAGAATCTGGTGCAACAGAATCAAAATATCAATTACGACCAACTTCTCTTCCGGTTAATGTGTTTACTATGAAAGCTGACTTTGCTGAATCATCAGGAACTCACAACACAGGTCTGGCAAAATTTATTAATGATTCTCTTATCGAAGGTGGTATAACTACACCACCACAAGAAAATGATGAATATGTACGTACTACTATTGATGGTTTCCCGATTAATATTTTTCATCGTGAAACGCCAACATCATCTTTGATGTTTGTAGGAAAATACAATTTCAACAATGATAAAGACCCCGGAGCCGTATTTGGTTTTGACGATGCAACAGAGTGTTGGGAATTTTTAAATAATACAGCCGATAGAAGTTTGTTTAAGTCTGATGATTTTACGGGCAATGATTGGATGAATGATTTAGAAGCAAGACATCCAGATGGATTTGAAGACCCTACAAATTTACAGATTGTGTTTTCATGGGTCGTTTCTTGTATTGGAAACCCAGCTAAATTTAAAGCTGAATTAAGCGACCATTTTAATCAAGACAATATTATTTCTTATTATGTCATAACCGAATTATTGGGTATGGTAGACCAAAGGGCTAAGAACATGTTCCTTACATCATGGGGAAATGAAGGTTCTGGAAATTGGAAATGGTATTTTATATTTTACGATAATGATACTTCGTTGGGTATTAATAACGAAGGATTAAATGTGTTTGATTATAATATTGAAGCACATGACTTGTTGGGTTCTGGTAACGTTTGGAACGGTCACAATAGTGAATTATGGCAGTTAATCGAAACCGCCTTTCCAGATGAATTAGCAGCTATGTATTATAGCCTTAGACAGCAAGGTATATTTACTTATGATAGGATTATCGGTGTTTTAAATGAGGAACAAGCACATAAATGGTGTGAAGCTATTTATAACATGGATGGTCGTTTCAAATACATTGACCCTCTTATTGAGGATAATGTTGGAACTTATTTGTATGCTGCACAGGGTAGCCGGGAAGAACACCGCAAATGGTGGTTATGGAATCGTTTCAGATATATGGATAGCAAGTATAATGCTGGTGATTTCCGTAGTGATTACTTAACCATGCGTCTTTACACTCCAGCAATATGGGCTGGTGTTGCGCCTAATACAGACTTTTTATTAACGCCATTTAACAACATGTATTTGCGAGTTCAATATGGTTCATATCATGTTGGGAAACGCGCAAGTGCTTTAGTTCCGACATTATTGACATCTCCACCACAGGTATTTAATGATACAGAAACAATTATTTATGGTGCAAGTGGTGTACAGAGTATTGGTAGTTTGGCATCTAAGTATCCGGGAACAGTTGATATATCTAATGCGTTAAAACTTAACGAATTAATAATTGGTTCTGACGCTCCGGGATATAAAAATGAAAACTTACATTCCGTTAGCTCTGGAAATAATGTTTTGTTACGTCGGTTAAATGTAATGAACTGTCCAAATTTGGTGGCTCCTTTAGATGTTTCTGGATGTACAAACATTGAAGAGATATACGCTGAAGGAACCAATATAACATCGGTTGTGTTACCAACTGGAGGTTCGTTAAACACATTACACCTTCCAGCTTCGGTAGTTGACTTCACAGTGCGTAATCAGGTTAAATTAACTGATGCCGGATTACAATTTGCTGGAAAAAACAACATAAGTACGATTGTCGTTGAAAATTCAAATGCGTTTAACAGTTTAGCCCTGATAAAAGAATGTTTAGCTTTCAACCCCAGAAAACTCACAAGGGTGAGATTGGTAAATATTAATTGGACTGACACTAATGTAAATGTGTTGAAACAATTATATGATTTATTTGGTGTTGACAGTAATGGTATTAATACGCCACATGCGATTGTAACTGGTAGATTTCATGCAACTTCTATATTCCAGTCGGAAATAGATATGATACATGATATGTTCCCGGAATTGATATTGACGTATGGAGCTATTACTCCAGACCCGACAATAACATTTAATTTCAATTCAACGCAGGGTAAACCTTTGACAAATACAGATTTTACTTGTAATTTCCCATTTGTTAAAGTAACCGATACCCAGTTTACAGTAACCGCGTCTGGTGGTTCAGTACTGGAATATATGTTTTCGGCTGATAATCACAAAACAGTTGAAGGAACTTATACAATTTTAAATACAGCAACCAGAAACGTGTCTGTTATGTATATCCCATTGAGAACTGTTACATTTAGAGGAAGCAACAATAATGCGCCTCTTGTTGGTGGAACAGTAACAATAGATGGACAAACACTCATAACTGATGCTAATGGTGAAATATCAATCCGGTCTGATGTGGCAGTGAGTGGTACATTCCAAAGTGATTTTGGTGTAGCTACATTTACAATAGCCGCTTCAATGGTTGATACAACTCAAACTGTATCTGTTTATCCTTTTGTGAACTTAACAATAAGTCTTTATGCAAATGTAAGTAATTTCATTGTTTCAGAAGCGGAAGTAACTATTGTCAATACAGGAGACATCGCAACCACTGATGAATTGGGAAGGGCTGTTTTTCGTTTGTCTTATGGTTTGTATAACATTAGTATTAAACGAGGTGGGGTAGAAGTTTATACTGGAAATGTTCAGGTTTACACTTATGATTCTACTTACCAGATTGCATTTGATATTGATGTAGAGAATTTTAGACCTGCTACAACAAGTGATATTCAGTTTGCGTTTTATGCACAAAATTCAGGTAGCCAATTAAACGCTTTTTATCTAATTTCTAATTCAGGTTTTAATGGTATTGAAGTTGATTGGGGAGATGGTTCTACTTCTTCTGCTCCAAGTAGTATAAGTGGAGTACAAGGGTATTATTACCATGTTTTTCCAGTGGCGCAAAGAACATATCAGATAAAAATATCTGGAAATGTAGGTGTGATTAGTGGATTTTATTTTAGTTCGCAATCCACTGCAAGGGCTATGTGGTCTATTGGTGGTAGCAATATTACAAATCTCTCTTTTCAAAATTACACTGGTTTATTTGCTGTTGGTTCTGACATGTTCCAAAATGATTTTGCTCGAACAAATATGAACTCTGTATTTCAATCTACATCACAATTAAAACATTTACCAGAAGGTATTTTTGATGGTCTTGTGTCTGTTACAAGCGTTAGCTCCTTATTTCATGCTTCTGGAATAACTGAATATCCAGCAACATTATTTCAAGATATGACTGAAGTCACACAGGCTAATAGTTTGTTTCAAAGTGCGTCATTAACCACTTTGCCTGTAATGATTTTTCAGAATTGGTCTAAAGTAGTTAATATGTCTGCCATGTTTTATGCTTCACGTATTGAAACATTGCCAACTGGTATCTTTAACAATTTGTCAACAGTAACTCATATTAGTCAATTATTTAGAAGTACTAATTTACAAATAACTGATGCTAATTTTTTAAATGGATTTGTTAATGTCACACATGCAGATAGTATTTTCCAAGAGTGTACACAAGTTACATCATTTCCTGATGGGATGTTTTCAGGATTAGGCAAATTAGAAACTTTGCAACAAGCATTTTATGGTTGTACTCTTTTGGTTCCAACAGCCGGATTGTTGTCTGGAACAAATTCTGTTAAATCTTTATATGGTACATTTAGATATTGTAGATTTACTGAAATACCTGTTGGATTATTTGTAGATTGCGAGAATGTTACAGACATTAGTTATATATTTGGTAATCAAAATCAATATTTAACAACCATTCCGGTTACATTATTTGAAGGATTAGATAATGTCCTTTATGCGTCAAGAGCATTTGAAAACTGTTATGGATTAGTTAATGTTCCTGCTGGTGTTTTTGCTAAATTACCAAAACTTCAAATTGCTGATTTATTATTTCAACAATGTACAGGTCTAACGACACTCCCAGCTGGATTGTTTACTGACTGTACGGCGTTGCAAAATTTAAGTAGTGCTTTTTATTATTGTACAGGTCTAACGACACTCCCA